>JAEEGH010002489.1_pt1 | contig 49773 bp, 43 predicted proteins | sample 9134181 | NCBI WGS metagenome assembly JAEEGH01 (sample SAMN16246544, study PRJNA631951) | gut metagenome | biome: gut microbiome; feature: rumen; material: DP-attached | host: Bos | place: Iran: Karaj | collected 2018-10
CGGTGTTGATGCTGATAATGATGCCGCTGTCCTGCATACCGGCGATGTGCTGGATCTGTCCGCTGATTCCGCAGGCGATATATACCTTCGGATGGACGGTCACACCAGTCTGGCCGATCTGACGGTCATGGTCGCAGAATCCTGCGTCCACGGCGGCGCGGCTGGCGCCAACCTCAGCGTGAAGCACCTTGGCGAGCTCGAAAAGCATATCAAAGCCTTCCTTGCTGCCCATTCCGTAACCTCCAGAGACCACTATCGATGCGCCCTTGAGGTTATGCTTGGCCTGCTCGACATGGTGATCCAAAACCTCAACCACGTAGGCTTCCGGAGAAACATATTCATTGACATCGGGATAAACCACCTCACCGGCAGCCTTGCCCTCATAAACAGCCTTCTTCATGACGCCAGAGCGGACTGTCGCCATCTGCGGACGGTGATCCGGATTGACGATGGTCGCGACGATGTTGCCGCCGAATGCGGGACGGATCTGGTAAAGAAGATTCTCGTAGGTCTTGCCGGACTTGGCGTCGGTGTAAGGGCCGATCTCAAGCTGGGTGCAGTCGGCGGTGAGGCCGCTGGTCAAGGAAGAAGAGACCCTCGGACCGAGGTCGCGGCCAATCACGGTAGCGCCCATGAGGCAAATCTGAGGCTGTTCCTTCTTGAAAAGCTCCACAAGAATGTCGGTGTGAGGAGCGGAGGTGTAGGGGAAAAGACCGGGGCCATCGAAGACGAACAATTTGTCGACTCCGTACGGAAGTATCTGATCCTCAACCTTTCCCTTGATTCCGGTCCCGGCGACCACAGCGTGAAGCTGGACACCGAGCTCGTCGGCGAGCTTGCGGCCTTTAGTGAGCAACTCCTGGGAGACCTCCATTACGGTCGTCCCTTCTATCTCGCAATATACAAATACGTTGTTCATGGCACTATCCGATTATCTTCTCATCCAACAATTCCTTGATCATACCCTCGATGTCGGCGTCCGAGGCGGTGAGATGCTTGCACTCCTTAGCCTGGAAAACAATGTTCTGGACGCTCTTCACCTTGGTCGGCGAACCGGCGAGACCGCACTGCCCGGGATCTCCGTCCACATCAGCCACGCTCCACTGGTTGAGAGTCAGGTAAGGGCGCTCCTCGTAAAGCTCGGCGTAAGGCACCTCGGCGGGACGCTCCATAGGGCAAGAAGCCCTCTTGTACTTCATCACGAGCTTGGTGTTCTGGGGACGGCAGGGAGCGGCGCTTCCGTTAACCGTGATAAGGGCGGGAAGCGGGACACGGACAGTCTCCGCGCCACCGTCGATGTGACGACGCACTGTAGCGACACCATCCTCGACTTTGATCTCCTCAGCGTAGGTAACCTGGTTAAGCCCAAGTTTCTGGGCGACCTGAGGGCCCACCTGGGCGGTATCTCCATCGATAGCCTGACGGCCACCAATCACCAAGTCCACATCTCCGATCTTCTTGATGGCGGTAGCCAAAGCGTAAGAAGTCGCCAAAGTATCAGCTCCGGCAAAAAGCCTGTCAGTCAGGAGCCAACCTGTGTCAGCGCCCCTGTAAAGGCCCTGGCGAATGATTTCCCCGGCACGGGGCGGTCCCATGGTGAGGACGCCAACAGTCGATCCTGGATTCTGTTCTTTAAGGCGGAGGGCCTGCTCGAGAGCGAGGAGGTCATCCGGATTGAAAATGGCGGGCAGGGCGGCGCGGTTGACAGTACCTTCGGCTGTCATCGCATCCTTTCCGACATTCCTTGTGTCAGGCACCTGCTTGGCCAAGACAACGATTTTAAGTTTCATATTATTTTAAAGAATGTTTATTTTTCACAAAACGGGCAAATTTACACATTTTTTCCTCTTCCAACAAAAATCCAGGTGCCACTTCATAAATCGATAAAGTCAAAAAAAATAATACACCCTCCGATTTTTTTTTATATTATTGCGGTAACAAACGAACAATCAAGTGGTAATAAAACCCAGCATACACGAAAGAGGGCTAGTCTAGGCAGACTAGCCCTCTTTCGTTAATAGACGACACACTTAACAAATATTCAACACAATGAGCTACGACAGACTAGAAATGGTGAAGGAATCCTTCGAGAAGAAGGCGATTCCCGCGAATGTCCCCTCGAAAAAACCGTCAGAGTATTTCGGGGAACTTGTCTTTGACCGCGACAAAATGCGGAAGTACCTTGACTCCAAAACTCTTTCGTCATTAATCAATTGCATCGACAAGACAGAATCACTCGATCTTAAGACCGCCGATGCAGTCGCCAAAGGCATTAAAGAATGGGCTTTGGAACATGGAGTTACTCATGTCACTCATTGGTTCCAGCCTTTGACAGAAGGTACGGCGGAAAAGCACGACTCCCTTATCGACTATGATGGTAAAGGCGGGGTCATTGAGACCTTCGACGGATCCTCACTGGTCCAACAGGAACCTGACGCTTCCTCCTTTCCCAGCGGAGGCATAAGGGAAACCTTCGAGGCCAGGGGATACACCGCATGGGATCCTACATCTCCTGTGTTCATAATGGGCGATACCCTCTGCATCCCTACCGTGTTTATTTCCTACACTGGAGAGGCCTTGGACTATAAGACTCCCTTCAAGAAAGCCCTGAAAGCTGTCAGCGACGCGGCTGTTCCCATCTGCCGTCTCTTCGATCCTTCTGTATCAAAGGTATATTCATATCTTGGCTGGGAGCAGGAATATTTTCTGGTGGACGAAATCCTCTATTCGGCCAGGCCTGACCTTATGATAACAGGAAGGACATTAATGGGGCATATGTCTTCGAAGAACCAACAGCTCGACGATCACTACTTCGGGGCTATACCAACGAGGGTCGCGGAATTCATGAAAGACCTCGAAATTTCAGGTCATAAGTTGGGAATACCTATCAAGACCCGTCACAACGAGGTGGCACCCAATCAGTTTGAACTGGCTCCAATTTACGGTGAAGCCAACCTCTCCAACGACCAGAACCAGATAGTGATGAATCTGATGAGGCAGCTGGCTCGGAAACATGGTTTTGTCGTCCTTCTTCACGAGAAACCATTTGACGGGGTCAACGGTTCCGGGAAACATAACAACTGGTCACTTGGGACCGACACTGGCACCTCCCTCCTCGCCCCGGGAAAAGACTCTAAAGGCAACCTCCAGTTCGTGACTTTCTTCGTGAATGTCCTTGCCGCCGTTCAGAAATATAACGGATTGTTGAAGGCCAGCATAGCCAGTGCGACTAACGCACACCGGCTGGGCGCCAATGAGGCCCCTCCGGCCATAGTCTCCGCATTCCTTGGCAGGACAATGACAAAGGTTCTCCATAAGCTTCTTGAAGTCCCTTCAGGCACTCCGATAGAGATAGCGGGAAAACAAGGGAAGCGTGTCGGTCTCGTAGAGATTCCTGAGATATTCGTTGACAACACCGACCGCAACAGGACCTCTCCTTTCGCTTTCACAGGCAATCGCTTTGAATTCAGGGCGGTTGGATCTTCCGCCAATTGCGCCGGAGCACTTACCACCCTTAACGCCGCTGTGGCCAGTCAGTTGAAAGCGTTCAAGAAAGAAGTTGACGGAAGAATGGAGGCAGGCTCTCCAATGGAAATAGCTGTCATGGACTCACTTAAACCGTTGATTTCCTCAGTTATCGACACAGTGTGTTTCGACGGCAACGGATATTCAGACGAATGGAAGGAAGAGGCGGGAAAAAGAGGACTTGACGTGGAGACAAGTGTTCCGAAAATGTTCTCCCGCTTCACTCTCCCCCAATCCATTGAGATGTTCACATCTACCGGTGTTTATAGCGAGAAAGAGCTTGTGGCGAGAAACGAAGTCAAATTAGAGACATATATCAAGAAAGTACAGATTGAAGCCAGAGTTATGGGAAGAATGGCCATTAACCACGTCATACCGGCCGCGGTACAATACGAAACCTCCCTGCTTAAAGAGATAGCTCTCCGCAAGGATATCTTTGGAGAAGTGAGGGAAGACTCGACGGAAACGGTGCTGGTGGGAAAAATCTCTTGTTTGATAGAGGATGTCAGGAGCAAGGTGGAAGCGATGAAAGAGGCCCGCAAAAAGGCAAACGCGGTTGAAGACATATACTGTAAGGCTCTGGCATACCAAGATATAGCGGACAGTCTACCCGGAATTAGAAGGCCGATAGACAAACTCGAGGAGATAGTCGACAACCGCTTGTGGCCACTTCCTAAATACCGCGAGCTACTATTCATAAGCTAAGAAGGATGGAAACAAAATACATATTCATTACCGGAGGTGTCGCCTCCTCCCTTGGAAAAGGCATAATAAGCGCGTCGCTCGGGATGCTCCTGCAAGCCAGAGGCTATAAGATCACGATCCAGAAGTTTGACCCTTACATAAACATAGATCCAGGGACCTTGAATCCTTATGAGCATGGTGAGTGCTATGTCACGGCGGATGGCCAGGAGACTGACCTCGACCTCGGCCATTACGAGAGGTTCACAGGTATACGGACAACAAGGGACAACAGCGTGACTACTGGAAAGATTTACCTAAGCGTCATCGAGAGGGAAAGACGTGGCGACTATCTCGGCAAAACCATCCAGGTAGTTCCTCACATCACCGATGAGATAAAAAGGAGGATACGTCTGAACGCATCGAAAGAACACTTCGATTTTGTTATCACCGAGATCGGCGGGACAATCGGAGACATCGAGGGTCAGCCGTTCCTTGAGGCTATTAGGCAGCTAAGGTGGGAACTGGGACGGAACGCGATCAACATACACCTCACATATGTCCCCTACCTGGCCGCTGCCGGAGAGCTTAAGACAAAACCGACACAAATGAGCGTGAAGCAGCTTCAAGGCCTTGGTATCCAGCCCGAGGTACTTGTGCTGAGGACAGAACACAACCTCAGCGATGACCTCAGGGCCAAAGTGGCGCATTTCTGTAATGTCGAAGCGGAAGCGGTGATCCAGAGCCAGGATCTTCCTTCCATCTACGAGGTTCCTTTGAACATGCTCCGTCAAGGACTCGATGCGATCTGCTTAAAGAAAATGGGAATTGAGCCAGGGCCTCCTCCAGAGCTGAAGGAGTGGCGATTATTTCTCGAGAGAAGGCAGAACGCATTGAGCGTTTTGACGATAGGTCTTGTCGGGAAATATGGCCTTCAGGATGCCTACAAGAGCATCACCGAAAGTCTTACTCATGCGGGTGTCTATCACGACCGAAATGTGAAAGCCGTGTTCGTCAACAGCGAGGAGATAACTGAAGACAATGTCGCCGATAAACTCGCCGGCCTAGATGGCATCGTCATCTGCCCAGGATTCGGCCAAAGGGGTATCGAGGGCAAAATCATCGCCGCCTGTCATGCCAGGACTCACAACCTGCCCGCTTTCGGGATATGCCTCGGCATGCAGATGATGGTAATAGAATACTCGAGGAATGTCTTGGGACTTAAGGATGCCGACAGCATGGAAATGAACCCTAATACCTCACACAATGTCATAGACATGATGGAGGAGCAAAAAAGCATCACTAACCTAGGAGGCACGATGAGACTTGGTGCTTACAATTGCCGCCTGACAGAGGGCAGCAAAGCAAAAGCGGCATATGGAGGAATTGATGTTGTCAGCGAAAGACATCGTCACCGCTACGAGGTCAACAATGGTTTCAAGGAGGCACTTGAGGCGTACGGGATGAAGTGTGTAGGGGTTAATCCCGACAACGATCTCGTTGAGATAGTGGAGGTTCCGACTCACAAATGGTACATCGGAACTCAGTTCCATCCGGAGTATTCATCCACGGTACTAAGCCCACACCCCCTATTCATGGATTTCATAAAAGCTTGCTCGCTAAATGACTGATCAACTTAAACACGAATGCGGTGTGGCGATGGTCCGCCTTCTTAAGCCGCTGGATTATTACAAGAATAAATACGGTACGGGCAAATATGGCATCGACAAACTCTATCTGATGATGGAGAAGCAACACAACCGAGGCCAGGAAGGTGCCGGTATTGCCTGCGTCAATCTTTCCAACCCGCCTGGAGAGGAATATATGTTCAGGGAGAGAGCTGAAGGTAAAGATGCCATTACCGAGATATTCAGTCGTCTTGACGATTCTTTTCAAGGTGAGATTCTCATGGGACACCTGCGATATTCAACCACCGGGAAATCCGGATTGTCGTTTGTCCACCCATTCCTTCGGAGGAACAACTGGAGAGCCAGGAACCTCTGTCTATGCGGCAACTTCAACATGACCAACATCGACGAGATTTTCCAGGATATGGTTAGCCAGGGGCAATCCCCTCGCATATACAGCGACACTTACATCACTCTGGAGCTGATGGGGCACCGCCTCGACCGGGAGGTTGAGCGGAATTACCAGATGGCCAAGGAGTCCGGGAAAACCGGCCTGGATATCACAAAATTTATTGACGACAATGTCAAGATGGAGAATGTCCTACGCTCAACGCTGGACAAATTCGACGGAGGCTATGTGATGTGCGGTCTGACAGGAAGCGGAGAGATGTTCACGGTCAGGGATCCCTGGGGAATACGTCCCGCCTTCTTTTATATGGATGAAGAGGTTGTCGCCCTAGCGAGCGAGCGGCCTGTCCTGCAGACGGTCTTCAATGTTGACTGCGGCCAAGTCAACGAGTTGCCCGCAGGGAAAGCGCTGATAGTCAGAAAGAATGGAGAGATCTCTATAGAGGAGATATTTCCCCAAAAAGGAGACTTTAAATGCTCATTCGAAAGGATATACTTCAGCAGGGGATCTGACCGGGACATTTACCGCGAGCGTAAAAAGCTTGGAGAACAGCTGGTCCAAAACGTCTTGAAAGCGATTGACCAGGATGTGGACAATACAGTTTTCTCTTTCATCCCCAACACTGCCGAAGTGGCGTTTTACGGGATGGTGGAGGGCTTCAGAAAGTTGGGGATGGACGTCAGGACTGAGAAGGTTGCCTGGAAAGACATCAAACTGAGAACCTTCATAACCGAAGCCGGCTCAAGGGATGACTTGGCCTCCCATGTCTATGACATCACCTATGGCAGCCTGCGGCCAAAGCAAGACAACCTAGTCATTATCGATGACAGCATCGTCCGGGGCACCACACTCAAAGACAGCATTTTCAGGATCCTTGATCGCCTCCACCCCAAAAAGATCGTGATGGTGAGTTCCGCTCCACAGGTCAGGTATCCAGACTACTACGGCATCGACATGCCGCACCTTGAGGAGCTATGCGCTTTTAGGGCAGCCATGGAGCTATGGCGGAAAAGCGGGCGCGAAGGCGAGTTGCGAAACTTGCTCACAGCCTGTTCCAAAGAGCTCTTGAAACCCAAGGAGGATATGGTGAACATGATCAGGGATATATACAAACCTTTCTCAGTCGACATGATCAACGAGCAAATGGCTCGGATGTTGCGGCCGGAAGGAATGAGCACTCCGGTTGAACTCGTGTTCCAATCGCTGGAAGGGCTTCACGAAGCCTGCCCCGAACATCACGGTGACTGGTATTTCTCAGGATTATACCCAACTCCGGGAGGAGTGAAACGGGGGACTGAAGCGCTTGTTAACTATCTTTCAAGCAGTAAGTTATAGCTTATGATAAGAGTTTTGTACATATGCCACGGCAATATATGCCGCTCCCCGATGGCGGAATTCATAATGAAGGCATTGGTTAAGTCCAGAGGCCTTGAGAATGAATACTTTATCGAATCAGCCGCAGTTTCGGATGAGGAGACCGGCAACCCGATTTATCCTCCGGCGAAGCGATGCCTAAACCAGCACGGAGTACCTTTCGACAACTCCAAAAGGGCGAGGAAGATAACCTATTCAGACTACGCCAGATTTGATCGCATCATATGCATGGATGCCTCTAACCTGCGACTGATAAAACACATAATACCTTCTGACCCGGAAGGCAAGATACACCTTCTGATGTCATACACCGGGACAGGGAGAAATGTCGCCGACCCCTGGTACACCGGTGACTTTGAGACCACTTTCCAAGATATTCTAGAAGGTTGCGAGGCTATGCTTACGGCAAGACTGGATTAATAGCTATATTTGTCAATATATGAGTAACATCGATCAGATTCTAGCGTACAACCGCGGGTTTGTGGCCTCGAAAGGCTACGAGAAGCATATCACAGACAAATACCCGGACAAGAAGCTGGCTGTGCTAAGTTGCATGGACACAAGGCTTTCCGTCCTATTACAGGAAGCTCTTGGCCTCGAGAACGGCGACGCCAAGATAATCAAGAATGCCGGAGCGGTAATCCCCTCGCCTTGGGACTCAGCCATGCGCAGCCTCATTGTGGCTGTGTATGAGCTTGGTGTGGAGGAAATTATGGTCGTTGCTCACACCACCTGCGGAGCCTGCCACATGAGTTTCAACCATTTCAAGGAAGAGATGCTCAAAAGAGGGATTCCTGAGAGCGAGTTGTCCCGCAAGGATGTCGACCTTGACGAGTGGCTGGAAGGCTTCCACGACACGGAGAAGTCTGTCCGTAATACCGTCGGGACAATCGTGAATCACCCGCTGATTCCCTCTGACGTGACTGTCCGCGGCTTTATAATAGACTCAGTAACAGGAGAATTGACCGAAGTGCGATGAATACTCAAGAAAACATGTTCCGGCCGATGCGCCGCGCGAAGCAGCAACTTTCAGAGCAGGAATGCGTGGACATACTAAACAATGCCTACAGAGGCTTCCTCTCTGTGATCGGCGACGGAGGCTACCCTTACACCATCCCCATCAACTTCTATCATGAGGACGGTAAGTTATACTTCCACAGCGCCAAGGAGGGACACAAAATCGATGCGTTGAGAGCCTGCGACAAGGCTTGTTTCACGGCTTTGGCTGAACCCGAGAAAGAACCCGGCGACTGGTGGTACCATGTCAAGAGCGTAATCTGCTTCGGAAGATTACGGGAAGTAACTGATCCTGAGACTCATGACGAGAAACTCCGCAAGTTTGGCGGCAAATATTTCCCTGGAGTAGATCTTTTAGAGGAAGAAATGCGCCATAGCGCCCACAGGGCCGCTCTTCTTGAGCTCACAATTGAGCACTGCACCGGAAAACAAATACAAGAGAAATAAATGAAAAAGAGCGTTTTAGCCGTATTATGCCTTCTCTGCGGCCTTGTTCTCCCCGCTCAGGAACCTTATAACGGCACCTACAAATTTGAGAGCGGGATTCCTTACCATGCCAATGCCGGGGAATACGCCGCCTCACGCTGCGTTCTGGACTTCTACTATCCCGCTGACATTAAAGGATTTCCGACCGTGGTCTGGTTTCATGGAGGGGGTCTGGAAAGTGGTCAGAAAGAGATTCCCGCAGGGCTCAAAGAGTCCGGTTTGGGAATAATAGGAGTCAACTACCGGCTTCTTCCGAAAGCCGATGTCAAAGAGATAATCGACGATGCCGCGGCTGCCGTAGCCTGGGCTTTCAAGGAGGTCGGGAAAAGAGGTGGAGACCCAGACAAGATATTTGTCGCCGGCCATTCCGCAGGAGGCTATCTCATTGACATGATTGTACTTGACAAGCATTGGCTTGAGAAATACGGAATCGACGCCGACCGGATCGCGGGGGCTTTCCCCTACAGTGCCCAGAAGATTACCCATTTCAATGTCCGGAAAGGGCTGGGAATGAATCCTTTGCAGCCGATGGTTGACGAGACGGCACCTCTCTTCCATGTAAGGAATATCCCTATGCCAATGCTAGTCCTGTCCGGTGACAGGGAACTGGAGATTTACGGCCGCTATGAGGAGCAGGCATATTTCTGGCGTATGATGAAGCTGGTCGGAAACGAGAATGTTTTCCTCTACGAGTTCGACGGCTACGACCATGGTGGAATGCCTTTCCCCGCCCACAATGTCGTCAAACGCTACATTAAGGCGATATGCGATGGGAAACCACTCCCTAATCGATAGGTTTGGAATATGTTCAAAGTAAGCGAGATAATAACTACACCTCCTGAGGAGTTCTCATCGGAGCTGCAGCGCAAGGTCTACGAGACTTTCGAAGCGCTGGGAATCCCTTTCGAAAGAGTGGACACAGATCCAGGGATCACGATGGAGGATTGCCAGCATATCGACGAGAAGATCGGAGTCAGGATTGTCAAGACGGTGTTCCTGTGCAACCGACAGCTGACCGAGTTTTATCTTTATGTCACCTCTGACGATAAGCCATTCGTTACCAGGGAGTTCTGTGGAGCACTCGGGATTCCGAGAGTGTCCTTCGCCCCGGCCGACAAACTGCTGGAACTGACCGGAGTCCTTGTTGGCGCCACCACCATCCTCAGCGCCATCCTGCCGGAGTGTTCAAAAGTCCATCTGATCATGGACAAGGATATAGCCGGAAGCGAGTTGTTCGCCTGCACAGACGGCACCGCGACATGTTTCGTCAAGATCAAGACGGAGGATCTCCTAGGCAAATTCATTCCCTCGACCGGGCACAAGATCACATTGATATGACCGATTTCGCTGCTATAGATTTCGAGACAGCGAACGAGTGTCCCTCAAGCGTTTGCAGCGTTGGGATAGTGGTGGTTAGAGGCGGAGTGATCACCGACCGATTCTACAGCCTGATCCACCCGGAACCGGAGTATTACCAATGGTTCTGCATGAGGGTCCACGGTCTTTGCTCCGAAGACACCGAGGACGCTCCCGTATTCCCATACGTGTGGGAGAAGATCGAGCCGCTGATTGAGGGGCTTCCGCTTGTCGCCCACAACGCGCGATTCGATGAGGGCTGCCTGAAAGCCGTATTCCAAGTCTATCAGATGGATTATCCCGATTATGAGTTCCATGACACCCTGTGGGCCTCCAGAAGACATTTCGGCTACAGCCTTCCAAATCACCGGCTACCGACTGTATCAGCGGCGTGCGGCTACGACCTGACCAGTCATCATCATGCCCTCGCCGATGCGGAGGCCTGCGCCGCCATCGCCATGCGAATATTGTAGGAATAATTATTCTTGATCCGCTTTCTTCTTCCGCTCGTAGGCTAGCAGCCGGGCGTCCTCGGCCTTGGCCCGGCGCTCATCATATTGCCGATCCCATTCCCTGTAATACTCGAGTTTCGGATCCTCGAAAAGAGACATTTGCTCATAGCTCTCATGAGTCAGTTTTGAGACACCAAGCCCTACCTGACGGATAGGTGTCACCCCGTCCCAAACCTCAGCGAGCATCCTCCTGGCCTCATTCAAAATAACGGCCGTGATGTCAGTCGGTTGAGGCACCTGACATTGTTTCTGAGCGACGGAGAAGTCCTTGTATTTGATGAACATGGAGACTGTAGACGCCCTGAAACTGTCGCGACGTATCCTGTGGGCTACCATGCAAGCCACATTGAACAAAGCCCTGTCTATATCCTTTAGATCAGACAGGTCCTTAGAGAACGTTCTCTCAGCGCTATAGCTCTTAGCCTCAGCAGTTTCCGTATCTACAGGTGAGTTATCCCGACCATTGGCGTTCTCATGAAGTTGAAAGGCGAATTTCTTTCCCACCAATCTGGATAGAGACTCCACACCAAGGTTGGCCAGGTCTCCAATAGTCCTGATTCCATAAGACAAAAGCTTTTCCTCGGTCTTTTTTCCAACCCATAGAAGATCCCTGACGCCCAAAGGCCACATCTTCTCCTGAACCTCGCTCTCCCAGAGGGTATGGACCTTGTCCGGCTTCTCGAAATCAGACGCCATCTTGGCGAGCAACTTGTTCGAGCCGATCCCGACATTGACCGTGAAGCCAAGCTTGGTTTTGACCTCGTCCTTTAGCCGCACGGCAACCTCGACGGGATCCTTTCCGTAACACCGGAAACTCATGTCGATGAAACACTCATCGATTGAAAACTGCTGAAGGACAGGAGAATAGCTCCGGCAAATCTCAATGAATCCGTCTGAGCACCGTTTGTACCATTCCCAGTCCCCACCGACCACGACAAGGGTAGGGCAAATACGCATTGCCATTGATAGCGGCTGGGCGGTCTTGATCCCAAGCTTTTTCGCCGGGATCGAGGCGGCGGAGATTATGCTCCGGCGGTCATTCGGGTCCCCAGACACGACCGAAGGCACCAGACGTATGTCCGGTTGCCCCTCCTGGACCATCTTGACAGCCGTCCAGCTAAGGAACGCCGAATTCACATCAATATGGAAGATAATCCGCTTCAAAAGGTTATTCCTTGTTCTTCGTGTCTATGCAGATGGTGACAGGGCCGTCATTCACTAACGCCACCTTCATGTCAGCCCCGAACTCCCCCGTGCCTACAGTACGACCTATCGCATCAGACAACGAGGTGCAGAAAGCCTCATAAAGAGGAACCGCCAACTCATGCCCGGCGGCCCGGATATACGACGGCCTGTTGCCTTTCCTGGTGGAAGCCATCAAGGTGAACTGACTGACCACCAGAGCTTCGCCTCCGACTTCCACGACGCTCCGGTTCATCACGCCATCCTCATCGGGGAATATCCTCAGGGCGGCTGTCTTCTTGACCAGCCAGTCTATATCCTCAGGTCCGTCCTCATGGCCTACCCCGAGAAGGATCAGCAGCCCATTCCCTATAGATGACCTGACTTCGCCGTCAATTGTGACGGATGCCGATGAAACCCTTTGAATTACAGCTCTCATTGGAAAAAACCTTGAAAAAGTCTAAGACAAATTTAGCTATTTTCACAGATATTGCAGTAAGACCTTTAAAAAGGATTGCCATGAGCCACATAACACTCGCAATGCTATTGTCCCTATCCCTTCTTTCGAGCGGACACAAGATATCAAGCGTCGAGACCAGCGGTAGCTGGATATATATGTACGACGATAAAGGCACACGTTACAAGACCCTCAGCGCCAGTTCTGTAGGTGAGGTGAAAGGCTACAGTTCGTCTTTCTTTGTATCCAGAAACGGCGCTTGGATATATCTCTATGATTCAGAGGGTCGTAGATACAAAACCTTGAGCTATTCATCAGTTGGAGATGTCACCGGTGTCTCCGGCGAGACATTCACCTCGCAAAACGGGGCGTGGGTATATACCTGGAGCAAGGACGGGAAAAAGATAAACACCAGGGCGGCCAGGTAACTATAACTTCAACGGCAATCTCTTTCCATAGGCCAGCATCCTCCATACCCATTCCACGGGACCATAACGGAAATAACTGGTCCACAAAAAGCTGACAGCTATCTCAATGGCATATACCCCAAGCGCTATGGCCTCGGTCCCGAGCAAATCGACCTTGCCTCCAAGACCGAATCCGACACCGTAGAACAGGATCACTCCAAACACGGACTGCATCAGATAATTCGTGCAGGCGACCTTGCCAGGCCTGGCAAGAAGTTGCCACCCCTTCCCCTCGGGACTTCTCATGAACAGAAGGCAGAAACCCGCGGCATACGCGAAGCCCATCGGATAGACGCTCAACAGATAGAAAACGCTTTGAGCTATCGGTCCGAGCAGCCCCCCTTCCATTGAGTTCCAAGTGTACAATAAACCAAAGGGGATGCCTAGCAGCAGACCATAAAACAATATGGTTTTCAACAGTTTCCGGTATTTCTCAAGATCCGCGAACATTTTTTCCCTGCCGGCGGCGTACCCTATCAGGAATAGACCTAATACTTTGAAGAACCTGTAGCTTGAGACAAACTCCCACATTCGCTCAACAGCGCCTTGATGGAGGAACTGGAGCATTCCTTTATAATTGGTGATGTCGGCCAGCCAGGTCCCGAAATTAGTCTCTGTGATCCCATAGAGAGCGCATATCTTCCATTGCTCGGCGACGAGCGGATCAGAAAGCCTCGTGCCGAATATGGCCTCACAGATCACCGGAAGGACCAAGAAAATGCCGGCGGCAAACAGAATCTTCTTCACCGGAAGCTTCATGAACAAAGGCAGAAGCATTCCCATTGCGGCGTAAAGCATAAGTATATCACCGCTCCAGAGCAACAGCAAATGGCACAGACCAATCAGGGAAAGAACGATCATACGGCGATAGAAAGTCCTCGTCTTCTGCCCGGCGTTCTCAAGCTGGATGCTGAATCCCATTCCGAAAAGCAGCGAGAAAAGGGTGTAGAACTTCCCGTCCACAAGGAAAGTCTGCACCGCTCGGGTCACCCTGTCAAGCCCTGTCCAACCGGACGGGTCAGAGAATGTCCACAATGAGAATTCCGGGAAATTGGCCAGACAAATCCCCAAAATGGCGAAACCTCGAAGAGCGTCGAGAACGACGTATCTTTTCTTTTCCATAACAACTGCTAATTTCGTGAATAATTGTTATTTTTGAAAGATTAAAAGTCAAACACTAAAACATGATATGATGGAAGACCTGAAAAAGATCGTGGAACGCTTCGCCATCGAAGGCGAGGTCAAGGAGATTGCCCCTCTGGGGAACGGATTGATTAATGACACCTACAAAGTCACGACAGAAGGTGACACGCCGGATTATGTCCTGCAAAGGATTAACAACGCCATCTTCACCGACGTGGAACTGCTCCAGAATAACATCGAGGCCGCCACAAGGCACATCCGCCGTAAGCTGGAAGCTGCAGGAGAGACTGACATAGACAGGAAGGTGCTGAGATTCATCCCTCTGAAGGACAGCCCCAAGACCTACATCGAGGTGGATGGGAAGTTCTGGAGAATATCCGTGTTCATTGATGGCGCCAAGACTTACGAGACAGTCAATCCCGAATACTCGGAATATGCGGGAGAGGCTTTCGGCCATTTCGAGGCCATGCTGGCCGACATCCCGGACACACTCGGAGAGACTATTCCTGACTTCCACAACATGGAGCTGAGGCTTCGGCAGCTGGTCGAGGCCGTCCATGACGACAAGGCCGGAAGGCTCGCCGCCGATCCGAAGGATGGAGAGCTCCACAAGATTCTTGAGGAACTTGACGCCCACGGAGTGGAGATGTGCAAGGCGGAGAGATTGCACAGGGAGGGACTTCTTCCCAAGAGAATCTGCCACTGCGACACCAAGGTTAACAACATGATGTTCGACGAGGATGGCAACGTGCTCTGCGTCATCGACTTGGACACTTTGATGCCTAGCTATGTGTTCTCTGATTTCGGTGATTTCCTCCGTTATGCCGCCAACCCTGTCGCCGAGGATTCCCCGGAATTAGACAAGGTGGACTTCGACATGGATATATTCAAGGCTTTCTCAAGAGGTTACATCAGAGGCACCAAGTCCTTCCTGACCCCGATCGAGAAGGAAAATCTGCCTTACGCCGCCTGCCTGTTCCCGTTCATGCAGGCTGTACGTTTCTTCGCCGACTACATCAACGGAGACACATACTACAAGATCAAGTATCCGGAACACAATCTGGTCCGCACCCGCAACCAGCTTGCTTTGTTCCGCTCCGCATATGCGAAGACTCCCGAGATGAAGGCTTGGCTCGATACACTTTAGGAATATGCCCTTCAACCGCAGGGAATTTATTAAGACCGCCGGTTCGGCAATAGCCGGAGCGGCGGTTGGCTCTGCCGTGTCCTACGGCATCGAGGAAGCCAAGAAAAGGACCGTCGGCGCCACAGTGCAAGGCTACCACGTCAATCCATCCGGCCTGGCGAAGATGAAATTGAGCTTTGAGCCTTATGAGCTCCAGCTCCGTCACACATTCACTGTGGCCTCATATTCCAGGAACACAACTCCTGATGTGCAGGTCAAGATTGAATATGACGGATTCACTGGCTACGGGGAAGCGTCTATGCCACCCTACCTTGGTCAGACGGTCGAAAGTGTCTCATCATTTTTAAGGAAGATTGATCTGGAGAGGTTCAAGGATCCGTTCCAGATTGATGACATACTCACCTATGTTGACGGACTGAGCGAAGGAGACACCGCCGCCAAAGCGGCAGTGGACATCGCTTTGCACGACTTGGTCGGGAAACTGCTGGGACAGCCCTGGTACAGGATCTGGGGGTTGGATCCGGCAAAGGCACCGGACACAACCTTCACAATCGGGATTGACACTCCCGATGTGGTAAGGGAGAAGACCAAGGAGTGTGCGGACAAGTTCAATATCCTGAAAGTCAAGGTCGGACTGGATAATGACAAAGAGATGATTGAGACCATCAGGGAGATCACTGACCTGCCCATCGCCGTGGATGCCAACCAAGGCTGGAAGGACAAGAAACAGGCCCTGGAGATGATCCACTGGCTCGCGGAGCACGGCGTGGTGATGGTAGAACAGCCGATGCCGAAGGAGGCCCTCGATGACAACGCCTGGATCACCGAAAATAGTCCCCTCCCGGTTTTCGCCGACGAGGCGATCCAGCGGCTTAAGGACATCCCTGCCATCAAGGGAGCTTATTCAGGAATCAACATCAAGCTGATGAAGTGCACCGGCATGAGGGAGGCATGGAAGATGGCCAACTACGCCAGGGCTGAGGGAATGAGAGTCATGATCGGATGCATGACGGAGACTTCCTGCGCAGTGTCCGCAGCTGCCCAACTCTCCCCTGTTGTGGATTTCGCCGATCTTGACGGGAACCTGCTGATCAGCAACGACTTATTTGAAGGGATGACGGTCGAGAAGGGCAAGATCACCCTTCCGGACAGGCCGGGAATCGGGATAAAACCTCTAGGACAATTCGGCATTTAAACCATAACGTTTATGGCTAAGATGAAAAAAAGCGAGATTATCCTCTGGACCATGGTGGCGATTGCCCTGGCGGCCAACATCTGGCTACCGAGGCACATGCGACAGAAATACTCATGGGACAGGGATCTCAGCCAAAGACTTGCCACAGATTTCTGCAGGACTCGGGAGGAAGTGAAGGATTATATCCGGAAATATGCCCCGTATGTCACTGACGCCCAAATCGATGCTTGGACGGAGTCTGGCAAGTTGGAGTCAATGGTTATCGGAAAACGCACAATGTATTTCCGCAACGCCGCCCCCAACCTGTTCAGACTTGTGCCGGAGATGAAGGCAAAGAAGGAACTTATTGACGGACAGCCATCCGGAGGTCACGAGGAGATCGACGCCGTGACAATCCCGGCCATCAAAGACGAAGTCCTTAGTCGGCTTGACGGCAGCGCCGATGTCCCCGGGACGTACTCAGCCGCAGCGAAGCGAGAATGGATCGGGGACATCGGCGTGCCGGCAAACCCGTACCTTGCTCTACCGAAGAGGATGAGGGTGCGCTTTTCCCTGACGGTGCCAGTGAATACCCTCAGACCCGGAAAGACCCTTCGATGCTGGCTGCCATACCCAAGGGCGGATGTTCCCAGACAGACCGATATCAAATTCATCGAGGCAGGAGTGGACAGCGTGGCATATCCGATGGAAAAGATCACATTCTCCGATCCTTCTTGCGCCCACAGCAGCCTCTATATGGAAGCTAAGACCAACCGATACAAAGACGTGACCTTCTACGAGGTATTCGAATATACCTCATACGGAGAATGGCATCCGATTGCTCCCACGCTGGTGATGCCTTACGACACCACAACCGAGAAATACAAGGAATACACATCCGAGAGGGATAAGCATATCATATTCACCGACAGGATCAAAGCCGTGGCCGATTCCCTCTCCGCCGGTATCAATAATCCCTACCTGCAGGCAAAGGCTTTCTTCACTTGGATAGACGAAAACATCCCCTGGGCGTCCGCCAGGGAGTATTCGACGATTGAGAATATTCCTGAATATGTCCTTAAAGAAGGCCACGGAGACTGCGGAATGAAGACCCTGCTACTCCTTACCATGTGCCGCTACAAGGGCATTCCGGCCCGATGGGAGAGCGGCTTGATGATGCACCCTGGAGCAGAGAATCTCCACGATTGGGGAAAGCTCTATTTCGAGGGGTTCGGCTGGGTACCGGTGGACCAGAGCTTCGGTATGACACCTTACGGTGGCGATTTCTTCCTTGGCGGCATAGAGCCCTACAGGCTGATTGTCAATAATGATTATGGTCGGGAATTCTCCCCCGCCAAGAATTACCCCAGAAGCGACACTGTGGATTTCCAGAAAGGTGAGGTCGAATGGGAAGGAGGTAACCTTTATTTCAGCCAATGGGATTACGATTTTGAGATAGAGTATTTGTAAGAATATGAAAAAGAACCGCACTGTTTCGGCCCTCGTGTGCCTCGCCATAGTCGTGGGGCTGTTCACCTATATGGGTGTCGTCATGGGAGCAGCCAACATGCTCAACACAATCATGCGCACGGCTCACGACCTATTGCTCAACACCGTGTTTTACCTCATGGGGATATGCGTGATCACCGGTGCGCTCGGGAAACTATTCGTGGAGTTCGGTGTGGTTGACCTGATTGAGAAGCTCCTCAGACCGTTGATGAAACCTCTTTTCAACCTTCCAGGCGTGGCTTCCCTTGGAGCGATAATGACTTTTCTGTCGGATAATCCCGCCATCATCACCCTGTCGAAGGACAAGAGATTCGCCAGCTATTTCAAGAAATACCAATACATCTCCCTGACCAACTTCGGCACCGCCTTCGGTATGGGATTGATAGTCATCATATTCATGATCAGTCAGGGCTATTTCTTCGAGCCGCTGGTCGGGTTGTTCGGGGCTTTCGTCGGCTGCATAGTCACCACGAGGCTGATGCAGCATTTCGTCATCAAAGCTTATCCGGCCTATAAGAAAGAGGATGTGGTCAGCGACGAGGAGCTGGTCGCGCTTAACGCCGAGCCTGAACATATCGAGGAGAAAGGCGCGTTTCTCCGCACCCTGAACGCACTCTTGGACGGTGGTAAGAACGGAGTTGAAGTAGGGCTCGCCATTATTCCTGGAGTACTGATAATCTCGACTCTGGTTATGATGCTTTCTTTCGGCCCTGATTCCGCCGGCGCATACACAGGAGTGGCATATCAGGGAACAGAGCTTCTCCCTTGGCTCGCCAACAAGATTGATTGGTTCTTCAAAGCGATATTCGGATTCAATGACCCTCATCAAATCGCTTTCCCTATCACCGCACTGGGAGCCGTTGGTGCCGCGCTAAGCCTTGTTCCCAACTTCCTGTCGCAGGGCTGGATTGACAGCAATGCCATCGCGGTCTTCACGGCCATCGGAATGTGCTGGAGCGGTTTCCTCAGCACCCACACCGCCATGCTCGACTCCCTGGGCTACCGCGAGCTCACCGGTAAGGCCATCCTCTCCCACACCATCGGAGGGCTTGTGGCGGCCATTGTGGCACACTGGACCATCGTCCTGGTTTATATGTTCATTTGATAAATAACCATCTATAACACTATAAATTACAACATGAGACAGATTATCGAATGCGTGCCAAACTTCAGCGAGGGACGTGACAAGGGGGTTATCGACCAGATAGTGAAGGCGATAGGTTCCATAGAAGGTGTGAAAGTCCTGGATGTGGATCCGGGCGAGGCGACAAACCGGACGGTCGTGACTTTCGTCGGGGAGCCTGAGGCTGTTCTGGAGGGCGCATTCCAAGGGGTAAGGAAGTCAGCTGAGGTGATAGACATGCGAAAGCATCACGGAGCGCATCCCCGCTCAGGCGGGTGCGACGTGCTGCCGCTTGTGCCGGTCTCGGGGATAAGCCTCGAGGAGTGTGCGGTACTCGCCAGGGGACTGGCCGAGAGGATATTCAAAGAATTGGGAATCCCCTGCTACTGCTACGAGGCCGCCGCTTTCAAACCGGAGAGGAAAAATCTTGCTGTCTGCAGGGCTGGCGAATATGAGGCCCTGCCGGAGAAGATTGCCGATCCTGCCCGACGGCCTGATTTCAGTCCATCGGAGTTTAACGACACGGTGGCCCGCTGCGGAGCCATCAATGTGGGAGCCAGGAACTTCCTTGTCGCAGTCAACTTCAATCTCAACACCACCTCGACCCGCAGGGCGATGGCCGTGGCGTTCGATGTCCGGGAGAAAGGCCGCAAAGCCCGTGAGGGAGGCTCCTTGACAGGAAAGCTCCTCAAAGACGCCGACGGGAACCAGATCTGGATCCCCGGCACCCTCAAAGGCTGCAAGGCGATAGGCTGGTATATCGACGAATATGGGATAGCCCAGGTCTCGATGAATATCACCGACATCCTCGCCACTCCCCTTCATGTGGCATACGAGGAAGTCTGCAGGGCGGCTTCCGCCAGAGGCCTCAAGGTGACGGGGACCGAGATCGTGGGCCTGGTGCCCAAGAGCGTCCTGATGGAAGCCGGGAAGTATTATCTGGAGAAACAACAGAGGTCGCTTGGCATCTCCGACGACGAGATCATGAAGATCGCCGTCAAGTCGATGAGCCTCGATGACTTGAAGCCTTTCAACCCAAGGGAGAAAGTCATAGAGTACCTCATGGAGGATCCCGCGGAAGTAGCTGAGAAAGAAAGGCTTGTTCGGATGAGCCTGAAAGGGTTCGCTTCCGAGACAGCTTCAGAGTCGCCTGCCCCCGGCGGAGGCTCGATATCGGCTTATATGGGCGCTCTCGGAGCCGCCCTCGGCACTATGGTGGCGAACCTGTCAGCCCACAAGAGAGGCTGGGACGACCGCTGGAATGAGTTCTCGGACTGGGCTGAGAAAGGCCAGGCGTTGGTGGGTGAGCTGGTCGCCTTGGTTGACGAGGACACCGCCGCCTTCGACAAGATCATGGCCGCTTTCTCTCTTCCGAAAGGCACTGACGAGGAGATAGCAGCAAGGGCGCGAGCCATCGAGGACGCCACACTATACGCCACCCAGGTGCCTCTGCGCACCATGAAAGCCTCTTTCAAAGCATTTGAGATAGCGAGGGCGATGGCCTCTGAGGGCAATCCCAACTCGGTCTCCGACGCGGGAGTCGGCGCCTTGGCCGCCAGAAGCGCGGTGCTGGGAGCGTGCCTCAACGTCAAGATCAACGCTGTCGGGTTGAAAGACCAGGTCAAAGCCTCCGAGCTGATAGCTGAGGCTGAGGAGATCGCGGCAAAAGCGATCAGGGAGGAGAGTGAGATTTTGGAAATAGTCAACGGAAAGATAAATGGATAAGTTTCAGGAAGAGATACTTGCCGGAATCCCTCAGGACAGGCTTCCCGATCCGAAACCTTACGACAGGGAGATCAACCACGCACCGAAGCGGAAAGACATCCTCTCAAAGGAGCAGAAGGAACTCGCGCTCAAGAACGCCCTGAGGTATTTTCCGGAGAGATTCCATGCGGAACTGGCTCCTGAGTTCGCCAAGGAGTTAAAGGACTACGGGCGCGTTTACATGTACCGCTTCCGCCCCTCGTATGACATGTACGCGAGGCCGATCGACGAGTATCCCGCCAAGTCAAGGCAGGCCGCCGCGATCATGGCCATGATCCAGAACAACCTGGACACGAGAGTCGCCCAGCACCCCCACGAGCTGATCATTTACGGTGGAAACGGAGCCATATTCCAGAACTGGGCGCAATACAGGCTCACCATGCGCTACCTCGCCACGATGACCGACGAGCAGACTCTCGCCATGTATTCCGGGCACCCTATGGGGCTATTCCCCAGCCATAAGGACGCACCGAGGGTCGTGGTGACAAACGGGATGGTCATCCCGAACTACTCCAGCCAGGACGACTGGGAGAGATTCAACGCCATGGGCGTCTCGCAGTACGGACAGATGACAGCCGGCTCGTACATGTACATTGGCCCTCAAGGCATTGTTCACGGCACGACGATCACAGTCATGAACGCTGCCCGGAAACAACTGAAAGCCAGGAATATACCCAGCACGAACGAGAACATGAAAGGATTGCTCTTCGTTACGGCCGGCCTGGGAGGCATGTCCGGCGCCCAACCTAAAGCCGGCAATATCGCCGGAGTCGTGAGCGTCACAGCCGAAATTAACCCGCTGGCCGCCCGCAAGCGTTTTGACCAGGGCTGGGTGGATGAGTTGCACGAGGATCTGGATGAACTCATCCCAAGGATAAAGGAAGCCGTCTCCGGCAAGGAAACGGTGTCCCTCGCTTATGTTGGCAATGTTGTGGACTTATGGGAAAGGCTCGCCGCCGAGCAAATCCGAGTCGATCTCGGCTCCGACCAGACTTCGCTCCACAATCCATGGGCTGGTGGCTATTACCCAGTCGGATTGACTCTTGAAGAGTCCAAACGTATGATGGCAGAGGAGCCGGAGAAGTTCAATAAAGCTGTCAGGGAGTCCCTCCGGAGGCAGGTGGCCGCCATCAACAAGTTGTCTGACAAGGGGATGTATTTCTTTGACTACGGCAACGCCTTTCTCTTGGAGTCATCCAGGGCTGGCGCCGATGTGATGGGACCTGACGGATTGTTCCGCTATCCATCCTATGTCCAAGACATCATGGGACCCTTGTATTTCGACTACGGTTTCGGCCCCTTCCGCTGGGTCTGCATGAGCGAGGATCCCGAGGATCTGGCAAAGACGGACCAACTGGCCGTCAAAGTGCTTTCAGAAGAGGCGGAGACAGCCCCTGAGGATATCCAGGGGCAGCTTAGGGACAATATCCACTGGATCGAGGAGGCCGGACGCAACAACCTCGTCGTAGGCTCCCAAGCAAGGATTCTTTACGCCGACCGGGAGGGCAGGACGAATATTGCCCTCGCTTTCAACGATGCGATAGCCAACGGCGAGATCTCAGCGCCCATAGTCCTCGGCCGCGATCACCATGATGTCTCAGGAACGGATTCCCCATTCCGCGAGACATCCAACATTTACGACGGATCCCGGTTCACCGCCGACATGGCAATCCAGAACGTGATCGGCGACTCGTTCCGTGGAGCGACCTGGGTCTCCATCCACAACGGTGGAGGTGTCGGTTGGGGCGAGGTGATAAACGGAGGTTTCGGGATGGTCATAGACGGTTCCCCCGATTCCGCCCGCCACATACGCCAAATGCTGTTCTGGGATGTCACTAACGGCATCACCCGCCGCTCCTGGGCGAGAAACGAGGGCGCCAGAAGCGCCATAATAAGAGAAATGGGCCGAACCCCGGGCCTTGAAGTCACAATTCCGAACTTGACAGATGACTCTTTGATCACTAAAGCTTTGGAAGAATAATGACGCACATCATCTCGAAAGATCATCTCAGCCTTCAGAGGCTTAAAGAAATCCTTTACAACCGTGAGAAGCTTGAACTCGGCCCAGAAGCCAGGATCGCTATTGAGAAATGCCGCTCCTACCTTGACGGCAAGATGGAGGATATCAGCCGTCCTGTATATGGGATAACTACCGGCTTCGGATCGCTTTACAATGTCACAATCCCCTCAGACCAGCTTTCCCTACTCCAATACAACCTTGTAGTGAGTCATGCATGCGGTACGGGAGAGACAGTGAGGCCTGAGATTGTCAAGCTTATGCTGCTCCTCAAGGCCCAGTCCCTCTCATACGGCCATTCTGGAGCGCAAATCATTACTGTCCAGCGGCTTCTGGACATGTTCAACAACGACATCCTGCCTGTTGTGTACCAGCAGGGATCTTTGGGAGCGTCAGGAGACCTGGCTCCCCTGGCCCACCTCAGCCTGCCGCTCCTGGGTCTTGGGGAGGTCCTGTACAAAGGCGAAGTCAGACCTAGCGAAGAGGTCTGGAAGGAGATGGGATGGGAGCCTATAACCTTGCAGTCAAAGGAAGGCCTGGCCCTCCTGAACGGAACCCAATTCATGAGCGCACATGCGATCTGGTGCCTGATCCAATGCCACAGGCTGTCGGAATGGGCCGACAAAATCGGAGCCATGTCCCTGGAAGCCTACGACGGCCGGATTGAACCGTTCCTTCCTCTGACACACGTCCTCAGACCCCACAGGGGACAGATTGACACCGCCGAAAGATTCGTCCGACTGCTTGAGGGAAGCGAGCTGATGAGCCGCCCGAAAGAGCATGTCCAGGACCCGTATTCCTTCCGCTGCATTCCGCAGGTCCATGGAGCTGTCAAAGATAACTGCCGCTATGTGGAGTCGGTCATTGAGAATGAGATCAATTCGGCCACGGACAACCCCAACATATTCCCGGATGAAGATATGATCATCTCAGCGGGTAATTTCCACGGAGAACCTATCGCAATCCCCATGGACACCCTCGCTATAGCGATGTCCGAGCTCGCCAACATATCGGAGAGGAGAATCTTCCGCTTGATCTCAGGACAGAGGGGACTCCCGAAGTTTCTCGTGGCCAATCCGGGCCTTAACAGCGGATTCATGATCCCGCAATATACAGCCGCATCGATTGTCAGCCAGAACAAAGGCCTTTGCTGGCCCGCTTCAGTTGATTCTATCCCCTCGTCACAAGGCCAGGAGGACCATGTCAGCATGGGATCCAACTCCGCCACCAAGCTTGTCAGGGTCGTGGAAAACTGCGAGACGGTGCTCGCCATAGAACTCTTCAATGCTGCGCAGGCACTTGATTTCAGACACAAGGAAACAGGGATCAAGTCATCGCGACCCATCGAGAAAATATTCGAGGAGTTCCGGCAAAGTGTTCCTTTCATTGAGAATGACCAGTACTTGCATCCCCTGATAATGAAGTCAATCGAATTCATAAGATGAGGATAATCAAGAATATACACGAACTGATAGGCATCGTTCCCGAAGGAATTCCACGAAAGGTCGGCTCCATGATGGACGAGGTCATATCCATCAAAGACGCCTTCATTGTCATCAAGGACGGACGGATTATGGACTTTGGAGAGTCTGGCGACTGCCCGGAGACTGGTCCTTCAGACGAGGTGATTGACGCTTCCGGCGGAATGGTCATGCCGATGTTCTGCGACTCCCACACCCATGTTTGTTACGCTGGATCAAGGGAACAGGAGTTTATCGACAAAATCAATGGCCTAAGCTATGAGGAAATCGCAGCCAGGGGTGGTGGCATCCTCAATTCCGCCGACCTGCTCCACGCAACAAGCGAGGATGACCTGTATCTCCAGACAATGGAGAGAGTCAACGAGATGATAGCCAAAGGCACAGGAGCTATCGAGATAAAAAGTGGCTACGGTCTCACCACCGAGGATGAGCTCAAGATGCTGCGTGTCATCAAACGAGTCAAAGAGACTTCTCCCGCCATCATCAAATCCACCTTCCTCGGGGCGCATGCGGTCGGAAGAGCGTTTGCCGGAAGGCAGGGCGAATATGTGGACCTGGTGTGCGAGGAAATGATTCCGGCGGTGGCCGTCGAGGGACTGGCAGACTATGTTGATGTTTTCTGCGATGAAGGGTTCTTCACTCCGGAAGAGACCGCAAGGATTCTGGAAGCAGGTGAGAATCACGGCCTTATCCCTAAAATCCACGCCAATGAACTTGCCTGCTCCGGCGGTGTCCAGGTAGGAGTCTCGCACGGTGCGCTTTCCGTAGACCACCTTGAGCGGACGACCGAAGCCGAGATAAGGGCTCTCAAAGGGACCGAGACCATGCCCACCATGCTCCCCGGCTCTTCATTCTTCCTGGGCATGCCATACGGGAGGGCGAAAGATTTCATAAAAGCAGGCTTGGGGGTGGCTTTGGCGTCAGACTACAATCCGGGCTCTTCCCCTTCCGGAGACATGCGTTTCGTAATGGCTCTTGGTTGCATCAAGATGAGACTTACCCCTAAGCAGGCGTTCAACGCCTGTACCATCAACTCCGCATATGCGATGGGTATCTCTGACGAGGCCGGTTCCATAACAAGAGGAAAGAGAGCGAACTTGTTGATAACCAAGCCGCTCTCTTCATTAGCCACGATTCCGTACTGCTATCAGAGTCCTTTCATCGAACGGATCATCATCTGAAAGAGTACCTCAATCCAAATGACATGATAAAGTCAAATGGATGCTCGGTGTAAATCGAGTGGTACTTGGTCTCACCTGCGAAATGATAACTCACACCTGGCTCCAGGTACAAACCCATCGATCCGGGAAGATTCGCCTGCAGACCGGCAGCCGCATTCAATGACCACATCAACGGCTTGACACTGAAGTTGTTCTTCACCGGGCTTCCACTATTCTCACCGCTCTGAGTGATAACTGTCTTGGATGATGCGTTAACGCATTTCTCAACCATTCCACCACCAGAGGCATAAACCGTGAACCAATCCTTGTTCCAGATATTAGCCTTAAGATTCAAAGGGATTCCAAGATATCCCAGCGTCTGGGTCTCTTGGGAGGATCTTGTCCCGGAAGACGTGGTAAAGTCGCTCTGTAACATCGAGTAGGTCAGTCCAGACTCTACAGAGAGAACATCCGTGACAGGGAAATCCAGTGACAGCGCCAACCTCACAGGCCTCTTATGGTCCTCACTCTTAGACACAGGGACAGACACCGTCCGGGTATAGATGGAAGAGGCGTCCCTTGTCGCGATATCGGAATACGAAGCAGCGACACCATGGAAGAAGGTCTTTGTGTCAAGCATGTTCGCATCCTGAGCTCCACGGGCGGCACTGGAGAGTGAGACTCCAGCGGAGGGGCTACGGTTGGAACGGGAATCTGATGTGACAGAAAGATGATCTGACCAGTCCTCCCCGTCATGATCGGTCTTGAATCCTGTATCCTCATGCTTGGTGATAACGGGAGCCTTGACGACACTTTCAGGAAGATCCAAAACACTCTCGGGAATGTCCATTACACTTTCAGGGATCTCCATCTCGATCTCCGGGAAATCCACAACTGTCTCAACAACTTCAACAGGAACATCCTGATCTGTCACGACAGCCAAAGAGGTGCCCCGTGGGGCTGGAACGATCTGAATCGGTGCTTTCTTTTGACCGACTTTAGGAGAGACTTCCGGAGAAGCCTTTGGAGAGACCTGACCTCCTCCATTGTCAGCTGAAGAAGAATTGTTATTGTCGGGGGAGGTCGGGTTCTCCGCTATCCATTCGTCATCCGTACCGGTGCCATGCCCGCCACTCCTGTCAATCAGGCGCAAACCGGCAAAGACACCCAAGGCCAAGGCGGCAGCGGCGGCGAAAGCCCAGACCCAAGGCATAAACCTCGGCCCACGCTCCTTGGCGGGGAAGATAGAGGACTCCACCTTCTCCCATACCCCTTCGGGAACGGGAGCCTCGTGGGACTCCATCTTGTCCTTGATTATTTTCAACCAATCTTCGCTCATCGTTTTATCTTGACCTTTTCTTTATATTCCTTTATCATTCTCGCCAGTATCATCCTGGCCCTATACAACTGCGAGGCAGATGTGCTTTCCGTTATTCCCAACAGGCCGGCGATCTCTTTATGGCTCTTGTCTTCCAGGGCGTAAAGGTTAAACACTGTCCTGTAACCTTCCGGTAGCCCCTGAATCATCTTGTGTATCACCTCTGCCGGCACTTCCGCGATATCCGGTGGCTCTATCTCCTCATCATCGGCCACATCCCGCACCTCATCCTCAAAAACTATCGGCACGCTTCTTCGCCTCTTGCGGAGAGTCTTGAGACTCTCATTAACCAATATACGCCTCATCCATGCCTTCAATGATCCTTCCCCTCTAAAATCGAAGCTGTCCAAGGAAGTGAATATCTTCACAAAACTATCCTGAAGGACATCCTTCTGGTCCCGTGGATCCGGTAGAAACCTTGCGCAAGTGGCGGCGAGATATCCCGAAAAACGGTCGTATATCTCTCTCACCGCGACCCTGTCTCCGTTTCTGGCCCTCTCCAAGAGCTGCCTCTCAGCCTCCGCCGACAATCCGCTATCTCTCAACAGCCCTGTTCCCATACCTCAACCTCAACGTTTTCTCCCCACTGAAAGACATCCAATGCAGAACAACCGAAGTGGGATCCTTGTACTCATCCTTTCTGGACATGTACATCTGACAAATCCTGAAGGCGACCAAACTCTCATTCCACGAGCTCTGGAAATCCCCGTTGTCCTTATGGACCAAATACAAATGGTCCGGATGTTTTCGTGAAGCGTAGAGGTTGACAGAGTGTCTGGTGACATCCCCCCAGAAGGTGGCGAAATGTATCATCAAGTAGCCGTCCTCCGAGAAAGTCATCCAATCAGGGATGCCATCGCTGGTGACCACATCGACCGGACTGCTCGCATTGAGCATTTCCGAGACGGAGTCAAAGCCTGTCGATACCGTTGAAACCGGTAAAGATGAGCCTCCTGACAAGCCGTCTTCAACATCGATGTAAGCAGCGTCTCTTGTGGCGATGGAATCAATCCGCTCGACAGTGATCGCTTTCGTGCAGAAATCTGATTTCCGATCCAGGCCCTTGTAAGCTACCAACGCCCTCACTTCCTCCTTATAAGGATTCTCCCAGTCAATGGGCTCAAGCGTCACGCCATCCTCCAACTGGAAATAATTCCTTCCGGAAAAGGATTTTCTCACTGTCACAATGGCATTAGCCCACTGGATATCATCCCGAAGGCCGCTCACCTGCGCAGTCTGATCCCTGCCGAGATCATCCAGCAGAGAAGTTTCCTTCATGCAGGATGAAAGCGCCACCAGCAGCGTCAGTGAGAAAAACGCAAACAGCTTTCCATCAATTTTCTTCATAGCTTCTACACTATAAATCCCGGAATTGAGAAATCTTGCATAAAAATGACAAAAAAATTTTTATATTCGTGTTGTTATACAACGAATTTGACGAAATGACCCACAAACCCCTGTCCAGACTGGGCATCTCACTGATTCCTATAATCACTCTAGTCATCCTGTTGGCGCTGGATATCAGCATATTCGGCAGTGACGCCATTTTGGGTGCCAGCCAGGTCTCATTGCTGTTTTGCGCTGGAATCGCCGTCTGGTTGTCGACATGGCTTTTCAAGATGCCATGGAAAGACTTCGAGGATGCCATCAAGAGCAATATTGGGGATGTGACCTCGGCGATAGTCATCTTATTCCTTATCGGAGCCATCTCAGGCACATGGACCATGAGCGGAATCGTCCCGACATTCATCTACTACGGAGTCAAGATAATCAGCCCCAAGGTTTTCCTCTTGACCGCCTGTGTCATCTGCGCCCTGGTTTCATTGATGATAGGCAGTTCCTGGACGACTATCGCGACCATAGGTGTCGCTCTGCTCGGCATCGGAAAGGCGGAAGGATTCAGTGAGGGGCTAGTCGCTGGAGCTATCATCTCCGGGGCATATTTCGGGGACAAGATTTCCCCTTTGTCGGACACAACTGTCATGGCGTCATCCATGAACAAAGTCCCTTTGTTTGAGCATATCCGCTACATGCTCTTCACCACGGTACCATCGATCACCATCACTCTGATCATTTTCCTCATCATCGGATTAACCCACACAGGGACAGACGCCGACACCATAAGCAAATATACCGACCTTCTTGGGGCACGGTTCAACCTTACCCCATGGCTGCTTGTGACACCTATTCTGACAGCCGTGATGATCGCCAAGAAGATGCCCGCCTTGGCTGTGCTTGGTCTTTCCACAGTCCTGGCCGCGATAACAGCCGTTGTTTTCCAACCGGACATCATCCGGGAGATCGGATCACGAGTAGCGAGTGGCTCAGACGGGAAAATCATGTTCACCGGCGTTGTCCAGACCATCTATGACACAGTCGGACTAGAGACAGGAGACCCGGAAGTAAATGAGCTCGTCACCTCCCGCGGGATGGTCGGAATGCTCAACACGGTCTACCTCATCATCTGCGCCATGTGCTTCGGAGCCGCCATGAAAGCCGGTGGAATGCTGCGCAATATAGCGAAATTGATAATCCCGTTCTCGAAACACCGGGGAAGCCTGGTGGCCTCAACTGTGGTCACGGGGACCACGCTGAATGGCATCGTTTCCGACCAGTATCTCTCTATCATCTTGACCTCAAGCGTGTTCAAGGACGTTTACGATAAAGAAGGATACGAGTCCAGATTGCTAAGCCGGACTGTAGAGGACTCAGCTACTGTCACATCCCCTCTATTCCCCTGGAGCAGCTGCGGAATGACCCAAGCCACGATCTTGAGCGTGCCCACCATCACATATCTCCCCTATTGCTTCTTCAATATCATCAGCCCTTTCATGAGCATAATAATAGCCCTGACAGGCTATAAAGTCGTCAGGGCCGTAAAAGATAAAGCCAAAACTAGTTCTTCTGCTTGAGAAGGTCGCGGATCTCCTCGAGGAGGACCACGTCATCCGGTTTGGGAGCGGGAGCCTCGGGCTCGGCGGGAGCTTCCTCTTTCTTCTTCTCAGACAAAGCCTTAGCTTTGTTGATACCCTTGATCACAAGGAAGATGCAGAGGGCGATGATGATGAAATCGAAAATCACCTGAAGGAAATTGCCCCAAGTGATGGCCACCTCGGGTTTGACCACTTCTTCCCCGTTCATGACGGCCTGGCTGATGACCCATTTCCAGTCTGTGAAATTAAGGCCACCGCATAGAGCGCCCACAGCGGGCATGATGATGTCGCTCACCAAGGAGGTGACAATCTTCCCGAAAGCGCCGCCGATGACCACACCGACAGCCATGTCAATGACATTGCCTTTCATCGCGAATTCCTTGAATTCGGACCAGAATTTTCCTTTTGCCATACGCTTTTTATTTGAGATTAATTAGGAATGATTCAGCTTCATCAAGTGTCTCTAATTTCCCGACATCCATCATCCGTAAACGCTCCGGCAAAACCCCGTAGATAGGATGAGAGGCGCACTCTTTTATGTAAAAGTCCATTATCGGGAATCTCTCTCCCCAGCCGTCCTCATCAAATATAGTGAAAATTCTATCAGAAATCAAATGCACGCCCGAAAAGGCCAGTTTTCTGAACTTGCCCGGATCTAGCCCCTTATAGGGAGTACGGACCTCTCCAGTCTCGACATTCGTCCATCCCACCATCCTCATATCATCATCGAAAAGGAGGTACCTCTTTGTGACCCTGTCGCTCACCAGAATGGTAGAGAGGGCGTCAGGCCTGGATTGTGACATGAACCAAGGAATATCCAGATCGGAAAGAATATCAACATTGTGTATCAGGAAAGGGCCTCCCTCGAGCGACTTCCTGGCATGCCTGATACCACCTCCAGTCTCCCTGAGCAGGTCTCTCTCATCCGAGAAAGTGACCTTGATCCCGAAATCGTCTTGGCTATGGACATAATCGATTATTGAATCCGGGAAATGATGGATGTTGATCACAATGTCCGTTATCCCCGCGGATTTCAATTTCTCGACAACATGATAGAGCAGGGGTTTTCCCCCGACGGGAACCAGAGCCTTCGGCATCGTGTCGGTCAAAGGCTTGAGCCGTGTTCCCAAACCCGCGGCGAAAACTAGAGCCTTCATCACAGTATCCTCTCTATGTCCAACTCACGGTGAGAGACGGTGATCTTTATGTCGTATCGGTCGGACAGGTGCTTTGCCAAGTGCTCGGCGCAATAGACAGACCGATGCTGTCCACCTGTGCATCCGAAACACACCTGCATGTGGGTGAACTTCCTTTCCATGAAGCGTTTGACATGAGTGTCGACCAATGAATAGACATTGTCGAGGAACTTAGTGATGCCTCCATCATCTTCAAGGAACTTCACCACCTCAGGATCTAAACCGGTGAATTGCCTGTAGTGCTCATATTTCCCGGGGTTGTTCACGGCCCTGCAGTCAAAGACGAAACCTCCTCCATTGCCGGTGGTATCCACGGGAATCCCTTTCTTGTAAGCGAAACTGAATATCCTGACTTCCAGACGCTTATCCTCAGCTATATTATTGAACTGCGGCATAGTCGCGAGGGTGGTCAGTATCTCATTGAGATAAGGATACTCGACGAATGGCTTCTGAAGGAGCTTACGCAGGTTGCTTAACGCATACGGCACACTGGCCAGGAAATGAGGCTTTTTCTCGAAATATCCCCTGAATCCATAGGCTCCCAGCACCTGGAGAGTCCGGAAGAGGACGAAAAGCCTCAATCTCTCATGGAACACCGTCTCATCCACTTGGGTATATCCCTTGAGGGCGGTCAAGTAGGTCTGAACCATCTCCTTGCGGAGATTCTCCGGATAGCGGGACCGGGCCTGCCATATGAAAGATGCGACATCATAATAGATAGGGCCAAGCCTTCCTCCTTGGAAATCGATGAAATATGGTTCCCCATCCTTGACCATCACGTTCCTCGCCTGGAAATCCCGGTACATGAATGTCTCATATCCCTCGTCCTTCAGAAGGTCTTCCTTCAGCTTCTCCAGATCATCCTGCAACCTAGTCTCATTAAACTCCAGCCCCGTTGCCTTCAGGAAACAATACTTGAAGTAGTTGAGGTCGAACATGACCATCCGCTCATTGAACGCGGGCTCAGGATAGCAAATGGACCAGTCGAGTCCCTGGGCGCCCTTGAACTGGATCTTAGGGAGGGTCTCCATGGTACGGCAAAGGAGCATGCTCTCGTATGAGCTGTATTCCCCGCTTTCGCGCCCGTGAGAGACAAGCTTATAAAGCTGGTCGTCCCCGAGATCCTCCTGGATATATCTCATCCCATCCTCAGAGACGGATAAAACCTTTGGGACCCTGATCCCTTTCTCAATAAAATGCCGGGCGAGTTTGACGAAAGCGTTGTTCTCCTCGACATTGGTACCCACTACACCGATAACGGAGATATTCCCGCCCTTGAGGCGGAAATATCTCCTGTTACTACCGGAAGAATTAATCTCTTCCGTATCTGTCACTTTTTGACCGGTATAGCTTTCGAATAAATCCTTAAGCTTATCCATCAAATTAATAGAGGTTATTGAGAGTCACTCCGTTGGAGTAGTAATTGTACTGCTGGGCGAGCTTACCGTACATCTGTCCGAGGACCTCGAGATAGGGCTTGCCCTCCACGAGGGTCGTCCTGTAGACAGTGTCGTCGACCTTATAGTAGTCAACCCCGTCCAGGGTGATGGTGTCATAGTCATCAGGAAGCTCTTCGACAAGGGCTCCGGCCGGAGGTACGATGACCTCATACTGGCCATTGGAGTTGACGATGTAGAAGACACCGTCCTGATAGTAATACGGCTGGTTAGCGTAGGCATAGCTTTGGACAAGGCCGAGCCTGTCGGCGAGAGTGGCGGCGCTGTTGGCCCTGGTGGAATTCAGGGCGAAGGCGCTGTTCTGTGCCGCGATGGTGGCGTTGTTTTGGGCTATGATCCTATTCTGTTCGTCAATGATCCTATTATTGGCATCAATGGCGCGATAGAGCCGGTAGGTGTTGTGATAGTACGCGAAGCGCACGCTCCTGAACACCAAGTCGGAAATCGCCAGATCTATGCACACTCCGAAAGGAGGTCTGCAAACTACCCAGTAGCCACCGTAAGGCCTGTAGTAGATGCCGTCATAGAAGCAGTAGTCGATGCCCCAATAGGTCAGCCTCCTGTAGCGAGGCGGCAGGTAGTTGACCCTGTAGCCATAGTAGTGAGGATGATGGGCCCAGAAGTGCCCGGGACGGTCGTATGCCAAGAAGTCACGCTCCCTCGGAGGGATTCTGTGAACATTCCTGTCATCGCCGATCCTCATGAAGTCGTTGCGGCTCTCCCTCATCACATCATTGCCCCTGGAGGCGTTTTTGTCATAATTGGAGAGTCCACCGCGGGTGGCGTTACCGACAACTGCCTGGGAACGCTCCCTGGTTGAGTTACCGGCGCTGCGGGCCGCGTTGCTACGAGATCTGGATCCGATAGGTTGGGCAACCCTCTGGTTGGAGCTACGTGAGCTCGTGGCGGAGGAGGAGCTTCTGGAAGTGCTGCCGGAGCTTCTCTGAGTAGCAGCGGAAGAGCTTCTCTGGGAAGTGCCGTTATCTACACGGGAGCTGCGGGAGCTCGAGGTGGAAGCGGAGCTTCTGGAGGTGCTGCCGGAGCTTCTCTGAGGAGAAACCGAGGCTGAACTCCTTGAGGAGCTGCTGGAGCTTCTCTGGGAAACAGCGGCTGAGCTTCTCTGGGACGAACCGGAAGAGCTTCTGACACTGGAAGCGGAAGAAGACGAGCTCCTTGTGCTAGACGATGCTGAAGAACTTCTGGCTGATGAAGAACTTCTTGAAGAAGAAGACCTATTCTGAGAAAATGAATCTACAGGAACAGCGACCATGGCAAGTGCCACTATCGATGCGATCGCTATATTAAGGATGTTTTTCATATTGCAGTAGTTTTAGTAGTTACCGTACATCAGGTACTTGCTGGAGAGTCTCTTGAAACTATCGACATCCTTGGACCAGTAATCCGAGATGTCCTCGACTTTCAGACGCCTCTCAAAAGTCGTCCTTACATAATCCGTACCACAAACTTTATCAAACATCCCATTCCTGCCTCCAGACAGTTTAAACGGGTTTTTTGAAGGGTATAATTCACCTATCGCCTGCATCACATAGAACTGGGTCAGGGTGCAGCAGGCGGCCTCAAAATCAGTATAATGATATTGTACTCCGTGAATAAGCTTTCCTTGTGAGCTTCCGGAGAAAGGCTTGAAATGAATAGTCCGGAAAGCGATCCCAGGCAGATTATAACTGTCCAGCTTCGCCTTGAGCTTGTCCGCGTCGATCCATTCCGCCGCGAAAACCCCGAACGGGAGGGTGTATCCTATGCCGATATTGAGATATCCCTGGAACTCCCCAACTATACCAGCGGAGGGATAGTTGATCGCTGACTGAGGGTATGGAATATTGGGAGAAGGAAGCACCCAAGGAAGTTTGGTGTCCTCATAGAGCATATTCCTGCTCCATCCTTCCATCGGAACCACGGAAAGCTCGCATTTGAGAGGTTTCTGGTCACCTTTCTCACCTCGATTGAGGCCTTCCTCATTGATCAAGGTAGCCAATTCCCCAACCGTGAGGCCATAGATGTAGGGAATCTTGAACTCACTGACAAAGGAGTGGAAACCGTCTTCGACGACACAACCTTCCACCTTGTTTCCTCCCAAGGGGTTCGGCCTGTCCAGAACCATCACCTCGACCCCTTGCTCAGCACATGTCCGCATAACCAGTCCCAAGGTGCTGATGAAGGTGTACGAGCGGCTACCGATGTCCTGGATGTCATAAACGATCACATCCAGCCCGGAGATCATCTCGGCTGTGGGTTTACGAGTCGCTCCGTAGAGGGAATAGACAGGCAGCCCGGTAACGGGGTCTTTTCCATCCTCGACACGGCCACCCGCATAGATGTCACCGCGCACCCCATGCTCAGGGGCGAATAGCTTCTTGAGATTAACCTCAGGGGCGTCGTTTAAGATGTCAATCGTGGAACGCAGGTTCCTGTCGACCCCACTGGGATTGGTGACTAGTCCGACCCTTTTCCCGACCAGGCCATCGAATCCTCTGGAGACCAGCACCTCTATCCCGACTTTGACCACCGGGGAATCCGTGGCGCTTACTGAGGCTGGGGCATTACCGGATGCCCTGGCGCAACATGTCAGGAGAAAGGCGACTGAGAGGATCATCAATTGTCTTGTCCGCATATTATTCAAAATTATTATTCAAAAGCTCATCGTCCGCACCCAGGATCTTTGAGCGGGCGATAATCGCCGCCACGAAGGTCCCCAGGCAAGAAATCATCACTAGAGTGAAGAAGCCAACATAACCGAGCCACTGCTGGAGGTAACCAGCGACGAGGGCCGGCAGTTTCATGGACAGCCACATGAAAGCGGTGCAGATGGCGTAATGGGACGTCTTCAAAGGCCCGTCCACAAAACGCATCATGAAAAGAGTGTAGGCGGTGAAGCCGAATCCGTAACCGAACTGGTCAAGGACAATCAGAGAACCGATCGACCAGACACTTGTGGGATGCGCGATCGCCATGAAAAGGTAGACAGCGCAAGGAAGAGCCAGAGAAAGCGCCATAGGCCACATGGATGCCCTCAAGCCACGTTTTGAGGCGTAAATACCGCCAAGGATCCCACCGAGAAGAAGAGCGACGACTCCGAAGGTCCCATAGACAAGGCCGTACATCTCCGTACCTGCCCCAAGGCCACCAACTTCAGCGCCGTCCTTGAAGAACGGATACAAAAGGTTGAGCGAAAGAGCCTCCGGAAGCCTGAACAAAAGAAGGAACGCGATAGCCCACCACACTCCTTTCTTAAGGAAGAAGGAGCGGAAAGACTCGCCGAACTCAGCCCAGATAGCGGAGGATGACCTGGTCTCTCGTTTATCCCTGTCCTCTGCGGCCTTGGGGAGAAGGAAAAGGTGGTACACCGCTACCAAGGCCAGCAACACAGCGCAGATTAATATGACTATCGCCCACGAGCGGGGAACGTCTCCTGAACGTTTTTGGAGAACTCCTCCTAGCATCACCAGAAGTCCCTGACCCAGAACAAGTCCACCCCTGTAGAAAGTGTTGCGGATGCCCACAAATGAGGATTGGCGCTGCCTGTCAAGAGCCAGCATATAATAGCCGTCGGCGGAGATGTCATGCGTGGCCGAAGCGAACGCCACAATGACAAATAGCGCCAGAAGCACCGACATCGAGCAGAAAGGCAGGCAGAATGAGATCACCGCCAAAGTCACCATCATCGTGAACTGAGTCAGCAGAATCCACCAGCGCTTACTACGGAATATGTCCATGAAAGGGCTCCACAGTGGTTTGATTAACCATGGGAGACTGATCAAGGTGGTCAGAGGTCCGAGAGTGCCGTTGTCCACCCCCATATCCTTGAAAATGGCAAGCGCTATCGTGTTGACTATCGCATAGGGCAGGCCTTCAATCAGATACAATGTCGGGACCCACCGCCAGGGTGACGCATCAGCTTTCATATTCTTTCTATTGTGGAACTTGGATAATAATGCCTTAATATCTCATCAAAGTGATATCCCTTCGCCCCCATAACGGCGGCACCAATCTGGCAAAGACCCACTCCGTGCCCCCATCCGGAGCCATCAAGGATCAACCTGTCTCCTTCCCATTTCACTTGGAAAGCGGAGCTCTTGAGGTGGGAATCGGAGAGCCACTTCCTGATTATCAGTTCTTTCCCTATGACCATGGATCGTTTATCCCCCTCTATGAGCAACCTTTTCAGACGACCGGAAGGGCCTCTCTCCACCGGAACCAAATCCCTGATCACTCCAAAGTCGATTCCAGAGCGCTGGCGGACTAGATCGGAGACTTCCGCCCTTGTGTATTCAGTACGCCACCGATAGAAATCCTTGGTCTCGAGATCATAATCATTCAGGACCTGCGAGAGGATGGTCTCGTCGGCGGTGTCGCAGAACGAGGGTCCTCCCTCCTTCTCACCAGGAGTGTCCGGAAGTGATTGGAGATAAGGATAATCCTTGTCTTCCCAGCATGTGCTGAAAAGCTCCGAGAGCCCTCCGCAGCACTTCGAGAAACGGGCATCGCAGATCTCCCCGCCATAAGTCAGGACCAATCCCCAGGTCTGGTCAATAGCCTTACGCACAGTCTCACCGACTGCCATGGTCAACCCCTGATAACGCTGGCAATGATCGTCAGCGCACACATCAAAACGGGTGTGGTCCTCATGGTCAAACCATTTGATATACTCCCCCTCCACCCCGGAAACATCTGAGGATGAAGAAGATAGCCTCGAGTCCAGTTTCGTCACCAAGGCGGGAACATTATTCATCGCCTTTAGTTCACCGTCTGAGATACGGGCTTCCATATCCTTTTTTCTCCTGGCTATCTGGGCAAGTACCCATGAACGGGATATAACAGCATGAGCCTTTAGGAATTCCAACCCGGCAGAGGCTTTCATCTCCGATGAGATAACGCTCAAAAGATAATCCTCTACCCCAATGATATTCACGGCGACGACCTTTCCGCCGTCGACTATGAACTTCAAAGTGCCGGCATATTTATGGGTCACCTTCCGCTCCCAGTGGAAATCGACCCCGATAGTCACTCCATGCAATATGAAAGACGGCTCAGCGAACAATCTCGCCTCCGTTTGAGCCTCGAAAAAGAGCTCGTCGTAAAGTGCCCCGTTATATGAGATTTTCCCTTCCTTGTAAGAGACCTTCTGCGGTCCAGCGCCATCGGAAATAATCTCAAACTCAATTTCTTCCGCTGACATTATCCCGACCTCGAGAGTGGCTTGGGTCCTGGTCAGCCTCCAGATGATCTCCTGATCCTCTTCATCGGACAAGGTTATCTCCGAGATCATATCGCCCAGCAAGCCGGAATCCAGTTTCTCAAAATCCTCCTCCCGGGTGGTGATGAACACGCCACCCATATCAGCGCAGCCTGGACTCATGTAGAGGTGGTCAGAATCCTTCGACCCATAATGGTGGGAACGGTGTTTCTCCCTGAATATGACCACAGATCTGTACTCTCCCGATGAACGCCATGAGATCACATTGATCCTAGGTTCCATGTCTTCCTCTTTCAAAGGAGCGCAATCCAGGAGCCTGTAGAACAACTTTGTCATGGATTTCGCCGTCGAGGCCTGGAGGATATAGATGCCGTTGGCATATTCCTCAAAATGATATAACCTGGCCTCCTTGACCGAGGTCAGATACCTGATCTGAGGGCCAGGAGAATCCAGGGACTGATCCACCCGCTCCATCAAAGGCAAATATCCTTTAGGGCATGCCTGGAAATGGAGATGATCCGGGGCTGAGGCTCCGCACTTAGGACCATTGTAAAAGCATATGAGATCCTCGTTACGAGTCACAAAATCCAGCATGTCTTGATACCGTTTCCAGATAGACTGCGGAATGTGCTCGAAACTGGAGATAACAAGATGACGGGGAAAAATCGGGAATGGGTTCAAGGTTATCCTGTACCGTTTTCCCTTACGCCCCTCGAAGTCTATGTTAAACTGCTCGGCTGGACGGTTCTCAGGACATAGGAAACAAGGCCTGGCAGCGATGGAGGCCGGATCGAGGGCCGCTTCGGATGAGATTTTACGGCACGGGTTGAACTGGACTGTCACATCCAGGCCACCCACGTTCAAAGTCTTCGTCTTGACAGACTTAAGGTCACGATAATTCTTGGCCGCCAAAGGCCAAACCGAGAGTTGATCCCTGATGAATTTATCAATAGAGGTTCCCATCATAAAAGAGCCAGGATGGTTTCCTTCATCATAGAGAACTCATGCTCGAAATTGGGAGTGAAAACGCCTTTGCCCAATGAGGAGACGATCTCCTCCATGGACCAATAACGGCATTCAGACACTTCCTCATTGGTGACATTGATTTTGAAATCACCTACCGTGGCGAAAACATTCACCAACTCCTTCTCGGTGGAGCTTTCCCAGAGATATGTTTTCAGGTAAATCGGATTGAAAGCGCTGAAAGACAGTTCCTCAAACGCTTCCCGGTACAAGGCGACCTCAAGCAGCTCACCATAGTCCACATGCCCACCCACGGCGGTGTCCCACTTCCCGGGAAGAAGCTTTTTGGACATGGATCTTTTCTGAAGGAAAAGCTCACCGGAGCGGTTCAGGATGTGAAGATGCACCACAGGATGAAGCAACTTGAGTCCCGAATGAACCAACATCCTGGAAGACTGCCCTATCACGAGGCCGTTCTCCTCCACAACCGGCAGCATCTCGGCTCCTATCATCGGCCGCAAACCCGGTTTTTCTGAGCTCGGGAGCGGGAGCAATGGTGCGGGATCTACAGGATATATTAATTCAAACATCTGATTTTCAATAATTAATGATTCTCAATTCCTCCTCGGTATAGAGAATCTTATCAATGAAATCCGGAGCGATCCTGGCCAGCAGCATGAATAGTCCCAAAAACAGGACCACTGAAGCGACTGTACCTAATACAGCTAAAAGCCAAGGTCTTCTCTTTCTCGGAGATTCAACCGCTTCGACCGCCTTGACGGTCTTGACGGCTTCATCTTCGGACAAAGCTTCTTGAAGCTCCTTCACCACCGCTGTGACCTCCTCTGGAGTCTCCTCATGAGTCTTCAGGGAAACTGGTTCCAGTCCGAAACCTCCAGGGTAGATGTCAAGATCCTCGTCAGCGATAAAGAAAAAGGCATTCTCCTTTGTAGCCCTCAGACGGCCAAGTCCAGGAAGGACTATAAGTTTCTTGGACTGAAGTGTTTCCTTAAGCCCTGAGACAAACTCCCCCACTATCTCGGCAGCCTGCGATTTCTCAATTCCGTTAGTCGCGGAATAGAAATCCACGAGAAGGCTGTCATCCTCCTTCCACCGCTGACGGAAAGAAAGACGGCGATATGGCGGATTGATAGTGTAGCCCTTGTCGGAGAAACTGGATGGCATCAACTCAGAGACGAACGTCCCCAATCCAGGCAACGTAACTTCATCATTGTCAAGAATCAAATCCTTGACTATGTTGGAAAAGAGGTCGATGTCCATCTCCTTGGCAGTGATTATAAATACAAATATACGTAAAAAAACATACAAAAAAATTTGGAGAAATGTCTTTTTGTTGTACCTTTGCAATCCCGAAAGGGACATAACCTTCCTCAATAGCTCAGTTGGTTAGAGCACCTGACTGTTAATCAGGGGGTCGTAGGTTCAAGTCCTACTTGAGGAGCCAAATTGGACAAATCTTCAAAATTGAGGGTTTGTCCTTTTTCTTTTTCTCCGTAATTCATTGGATTTAAGTACCTTGCGAATAGGAACTCATTCCGGGAAACAGGTTCAATATCGTCTGTTTCCTTGTCATAAAAGACGCCTTCCGGGAATAGGACTTTTTGCAGGCTTCGCTTGTGGGACAAACTTGCTATCTTCCACATTTTCAGTAGATTATCCTTAAACGATAGGCCGAAGTCAATGTATTTTGCGAGGTTCAATAAGCCAATTCCGCTATCTTCCAATTCCTTCTCAATTTCGGCTTTTTCGGCCTCCAGTTTCTCCAATTGAGAAAGGCAGATTTCCTGTATCTGGCTATTCATCGCAGTGGCCAGATTGTACTTGACTTTTTCAATCTCTTTCTCCTTCTCGGTAAGGTGAAACTTGATAGCTTTTGCGGCCTCTGCATTCTGCTTGTTGAGGAGTGGGAACCACTTTCCCAGCCCCAGCTTAAAAGCTGTGGCGTATTCGGGCACGACTGACACCTCTCCCAGCTCCTCCTCAAACTTCTCGTTTAGTGTCTTGGCGGAGATATTGTGTTTGCACCCTTTGCGGCTACAAGTGTAGTACCCGATATCACGGCCATACTTCTTCCGCATCTTCGTACTCAAGGAGGCAGTCATATTCTTTCCGCAATGCCGACAACGGATTGTACCCAGCAGAGGGGCCCAAGGCTTGTCTGTCTTCACCTCGTATCCCCTGTTATGGGCCTTCATAGTAAGTCCATTCACTTTGCAGAAGACTTCCAACGAAATGAGAGGAGGTTGTCCTCCCTTTATCACTTCACCCAGGAGGAAAGGATGGGCAAAATATCCTGCATAGAAGATGTTGCTGAAGATGTGGCTCCAACTCTGCTTACACAGATCCAGGCCTCGTGCCTTGAAATGAGCTCGTATATCCTCGTTGGAGAGGCCCTCATTTGCCTTCATCAAGAAAGCTTCCCGTATCAGTTCGCCTTCGTGGTTTATCGTAATAACTTGCTCTTTCTTCGTGGTCTTCATATCGTAGCCACGAGGAGCCTTGGATATCCATCTTCCACTCTCCAAGGCTCTTTTCCCAGCATCCTTAACTGCTTTTGATTTGACTGCATTGTCAAATCTGGCGTTGAGGAGTTCCATTCCCTGCATCATTTCCCCGGATATCTCACGAGGGTCATAATCAGCACTGGCGGAGAGAACAGGGATATTGCACTCCTTCAACTCCTCAATAATCGTAGTTGAGCCGGTTCTTGAGAAACGGCTTGTGCTATACACGATGACCGCATCAATGCCATTTCGCTTCGCCTTGACATACTTGAGCATTTTATTGAACTCCTTACGTTCCTTATCACTCTTGGCACTTTCGTATGTGCCACCAAAACGCTCTACAACTACATAGCCTTTCCTCTCGGCGTAGGCTTCGCACTTATCCATCTGCATCTCAAGGCTAAAGCCTTCAACTTGTTCCTTGCTGCTAACACGAGAATAAATGACTGCACGCCCTCCCCGCTTTGCGATGTTCTCCTTACCTTTCGCAAAGCCTTTCAGCAACTCCAAATTATCGTTATTCTCCATTTTATCAATCAGTTGTCTTTCTTATTATTCTTCAAGAGCCCTTCGTACGCTATTGCTGCGGCCAGTGCTACAAAATCATTGAATATATCCATCTGCTCTCGTGTTGGAGGTTCCTTCCCCTCAAAGCAGTTTAGTATTTCCTCATAGGTAAGCCTACCATCTTCCGGTATCATCCCTTCCAATCTTATCCCTCATAGCTGGTCTTCTGCTCTTGCCACGCCTTTTGCACGCAAGTCTTCTGGTCGCACGGACACCAACCCGTCCTCAAGTGATCATTTTCAGTCTGTCATTTCCTCAAATTCCTTCTAATAATAAGATACAAAAAATACTCCAGAAAAACAAAACAAACTGCTTTAGCAGAGAGAGTTATGACGATTTGTCAGCCACATTTTCCCTTGCAGAATTTGGATTTCCCGATAATTTTTCGTATTTTATTATAGGAGCCCTTGGGTGAGGGCAATGAATTATAAGTGAAAACAATTATGTATGAATGACTGAAAAAGTTGAAACGAAAAGTTTCGTTATGTACGACAGTTTCTTTGAAGCTGCCCAAGATTTGGAGATGGACTACAAAGCCTTTGGTGAGTTCGTAGTGTTGTTGAGGAATTATGCAGTCCTTGGGAAAGAAAGCCGAAGCAAAGATGGCAGGGTCAATGCCTTACTTGCTACTGCGAAGCCACAAGTAAAAGCATCAACCAATCGTTGGAAGAAAGCCGTGAAGGGCGGTGATGATGGGTGAAGGGGCGAAGAGTTCGGTATCCGGGGAGGAAGACCACGACGGGGGGAGACGAAAGAGGAGGCGTATGAGCGAAGGCGATCGCTTTGGGATACTGCAGTGAAAGAGCAGGAAGCGAAAACGACCGTAGAAGCCCCTAAAAACCCGAATAACCCCCTTAATGAGAATGTAGATGTCTATGCAAATGAAAAGGAAAATGGCTATGCCAATGACTATGAAACTGCCTGTGATAACAGGTCTTTTGCTGATACTCTTATTCTTGATGACTTTGATGATGATGAAGAATATTCTTCCTTTGGAATAGGAAGTATGAGTAATTACATTGAAGGAAAACTCCTTGAAGAACAAGAACGATTATACAGACAATCACAATTACTGGAAGATGAAGGAAACACTTTCGTGTAATTTCCTCTGGCGGAGCCACTAACAAAAGTGGCTTCGCCATCCTTCCCTTACGGGTATCTATCTATGACTTTGGTTGATGTGAGGGTATTCCTACCTATCCGTACTGGAAGCATAGGAATAGGGTGGTTCAGCCTCCGGCAGATCAGCATATCTCAAATTGGCTTCGCCATCCTTCCCTTACGGGTATTTCTCAATGACTTTGATAGTTAGGGAGAAGAGGGAGAGGCTTATCCCAATTGGAGGCACAGAAACACAAAGCATAGCGCAGCGACCCTGATCCTCAACTTCTCCTCATTGTGAGTGTAAGGTGGAGTTCCGCCCCGACCACCGCTCCGCCCTCCCATGCAGAGGAGAAATAGCGGGGCCAGGCTATTCAATGACCAATTATTCTCTTCGGTCAAATTCTATCTCAAACAATACAATAAACGATAAAACAGAAACAGTTATGAATTATTATTATCTTACAAATCAAATCCATGCAAGCTCTCAGGAACAGAGGGAGCGTATTATTGAAGAAATCCAGAAAAAACCAATTGGAGACAAGTATTATTGTCGGTATTACTCATGCGAAAGAAATGGTGACTGTGATATAATACTCCATGTAAGTATGAGAGGAGGCATCAATCCAGAAGTTTATGACATACTTGATACACCACTGAAATACCCCGATGTAACCGAAGAAGAAAGGGGATATACTGAAGTTTATCCATCTTACCATAGAATATACCGCAATGATTCATTGGAAGATATCTGGACAATCGAGGATGCTATTGAATTATGGGATACTGGTTATTGTGATTTCTCTCCCAGCATGTTAGAGATGGAGCTATTCCGAAGAGTCTATGACAATAACGGAAATCAAATATCGGAAGAGAAAGAGACCGTCCCTTACCCCATTGAAAGGATGTCCGAAGGTGTGCGTAGGGAGTACGAGAAATGGAAAGAAAACCCTATTAAATGGGAAGAGGACAAAAATAAAGAGAAGCAAGAGGCCCAGAATCGAGTGAACACGCCGACATTCAACGATGATTGCCTTCCCTTTTAGACTTCGCCTAGGCACCCGTATTGGATGCTTTGTGCGTTCTGCCAATTTAACGCCGTCGATGTGCTAAGGTGAGGTACAGATGAGAGGCGCCGTTATAGATTCCGCCCGTGAATGGATTGGGGTGGAGGGGCTTTGTTGTTTCAAAGATAGTGGAAGAGATCGACAAATCCGAATTTAGTGCTCTAATTACTTCATACCATCGATTCGGAGTTATTCCTGAAAAGAATACCCGAACCCAGCCTTGGCGACAAGAGCTTCTCCATACGGGCCTATCTTCTTACGGATGCGTGTAATGTTCACATCCACCGTGCGGGGCAAGACAATGACATCGTCAGGCCACACGGCCGAGAGCAACTGCTCACGTGAAAACACCTTTCCCCGGTTCTCGAGGAAGAACTTCAGAATTTCATATTCGGTCTTCGTAAAGGGAACCTCCACACCGTCGACGGTTACCTTCTTGGCGTCCGTATCCAGCTGTATGCCAAGATAGCGGATTCCATTGCGGACGGCACCGAGCCGGGCTTCCACGACATTGATGATGTAGTCACCCGTCTTTTCACATTCGCTGACGAGGTCGGCATACACAGTCCCCTTGTCGTATCCGTACATCTTGGCGTCCAAGCTTTCGATATTCTGCTGTTTGAGCGCATTACGGCAGGCATTGATCCTACGCTCGATGTCTTCGGAGAGTGCCAGGTCCAGCTCTTCCTTGCGCCCGGAAAGAAGTTCGTTCATACGAGAAAGAGCATCTCCAACCAACGAGAACATCTCCTGGATACCTTCATTCTGCTGCTCGGTAAACTCAATCTTGTTACTCCTCTTTCGTCGAAGGATGCGGGCCAGATTGAAGCAGCTGTCACCCACGGACTCCAATTCCCCGATCTGCCGGAGCATGGCCCGTACCATCTCTTTCGTATCATCGGACAGATGGGCCGATCCAAGATCAGCCAGGTATCGGCCGATCTCGTTCTCCATCCGGTCGCTGCCCTCCTCTCCCTTCTCGATGCGGTCATAGAGTCGGGAGAAACCCTGCTCGTCTTTCGCAGCATAAAGTTCCCGGACCAGTGCGAACATGTGCTGCGTCTTCTCCCCGTAAACGACAATCTCTTTCTGCGCCTGGAGCACGGAGATTTCCGGAGTCTTCATGATACCGCCGCGGATATATTGAAGGCGGAACTCATCCTCCTCGTCAGATTTCCTGGGCCGGATAATCTTGCAAACCAGCTTCTCAATCTGGGGAATGAACCAAATCAGGACAGCCGTATTGATGACATTGAATCCGGTGTGGAAAGCCGCCAGCGTAAAGGAAAGCAAGGTGGTGTCCTGCTGAGGGGCCTCCGGGTCAAGTCCCACGATGCCACAGATCATCCGCACAAACGGAAAGAAGACGATGAGCATCCAGATGACACCGAACACGTTGAACACCAGGTGGGCCATTGCCGTCCGCCGGGCCTGCGTATTTGCATTCATAGCTGCCAGATTGGCCGTGGAAGTAGTGCCGATATTCTCACCCATGACCAGCGCTATACCCTGATAGATGGAAATGGCTCCCGTAGCGCACAGGACCATTGTGATGGCCATCAGCGCGGCGGAACTCTGGAGAACAGCGGTAAGGATTGTGCCGATGAGCAGGAACAGCAGGATGGTGGCGTAATTGGTCTTGAAACTGGAGAAGAATGCAACCACGGCAGGTTTGCTCGCCAAATCCATCTCCACGCCGGTGTTCTTCAGCAGAACCATCGCATAGAGCAGGAAGCCCAGCCCGATCAAGAAGTCACCGAAATATCGATGCCTTCCCAGTTGTATGAGGACGATACCGACAACCAGGACAGGCCAGACCAAATTGACAATATTGAAGGAGAAACCGGCCGACAGAATCCAGGCCGTAAGTGTGGTGCCAATATTTGCACCCATAATAACCGATATGGCTTGCGTCAAAGTAAGCAGAGCGGCATTTACGAAGGATACCGTCATCACGGTAGTTGCCGACGACGACTGAACGGCTACCGTAATCAAGGCACCGGTGGCTACACCGGAGAAGCGATTTCCCGTCATCGCCCCAAACAAATGACGTAGTTGCGGGCCGGCCATCTTCTGCAAGGCCTCGCTCGTCATCTTCATACCGAATATCAGGATGGCGATAGCGCCAAGGAGTTTCAATACAATCAGCATATCCAATAAATTTCGGTGCAAAGATACGCTCCGAGGACGGTTCTCTCAAGGCGTCAAATCAATTTTAACTGAAAATTAACCGCCATTTAATAACCACTTAACAGCGTCTGTCTTTCTTTGTGGCGGCTAAATACATAAAAGGAAATGAATAAGAAAGAGAACAGAGAGGCCAGAGCGGAGAAAATCTGGCGGATTTATAACTGGGCAAGATTTATCCTGTTGATAGTCATTATCTTGCTCTTGTTTTTCGGATTGAGCAGGGCGTCTTAACTTTTATCAATCAAACAAGAATGATACAGTTTATTTTTGGCGGGATCATCGTATTCCTTTGCGTACTCGCCGTATTCGATCTCGTGGTCGGCGTCAGTAACGACGCGGTCAATTTCATCAACTCGGCCATAGGTGCGAAAGCCGCTCGTTTCAAGACGATCATCGCAGTCGCCGCCATCGGCGTCTTCGCCGGTGCCGCTATGTCGAACGGAATGATGGACGTCGCCCGCCACGGCATATTCACCCCGCAGTATTTCAGTTTCTACGAAGTCATCTGCATTTTCCTCGCCGTGATGGTCACAGACGTGATCCTGCTCGATATTTTCAACTCCCTTGGAATGCCGACATCCACCACGGTTTCCCTTGTGTTCGAAATGCTGGGAGGCGCTTTCGCCCTGTCACTGGTAAAGATGGCCCGGGAAGGCGGCCCCGGCCTTGGAGAACTCCTGAACACGGACAAGGCCCTGAGCGTGATTGCAGCCATCTTTCTGTCCGTCGCCGTGGCGTTCATCACGGGAATGCTGGTGATGTGGATATCCCGGCTCGTTTTCACCTTTGTCAAACCCCGGAACGGTTCCCTGAAAACGATATTTTTCAGCGGTGTCTGCGCCACAGTCATCATCTGGTTCCTGCTCATCAACGGGCTCAAGGGTTCGGCCTTTATGACGCCGGATGTCAAAGAATTCATCAGTGAGCACACATGTACGATCCTGGCTGCCTGTTTTGCCATGATGACCATCCTGATGGCGGTTCTCGCCATTTGCAAGGTCAACATTCTCAAGACGGTCGTCCTGATGGGGACCTTCGCGCTTGCAATGGCCTTTGCGGGAAACGACCTGGTGAATTTCGTGGGTGTCCCGCTCACGGGGCTTGACGCATTTCTCGATTTCTCGGCCAATGGAAATGGCGATCCCGAAGCCTTTATGATGACCTCCCTGCAGGAAAGCGCCCATACCCCTGTCATCTTCCTGCTGATTTCCGGTGCCATTATGGTTTTGACCTTAATCCGCTCCAAGAAAGCCCAGAACGTCGTCAAGACCAGTGTAGACCTGTCCCGACAGGATGAGGGCGATGAAATGTTCGGCTCCTCCTCGGTGGCCAGAAGACTAGTCCACACCTCCCTGCGCATCTCGGCTTTCCTGGACAGCCTGGTTCCCGCAAAAGTGAAGGCTGCCGTCGGAAAGCGTTTCAACCAGGACGGAATCGCCCTCGAAGAGGGAGCCGCCTTCGATATGGTCCGAGCCTCCGTCAACCTCGTCCTCGCAGGTCTTCTCGTCGCATTGGGTACCTCCTACAAGCTGCCGCTGTCAACCACGTATGTAACCTTTATGGTAGCGATGGGCGCCTCCCTGGCCGACAGGGCCTGGACCCGGGACAGCGCGGTCTTCAGGATCACCGGCGTACTCTCCGTGATCGGCGGATGGTTCATCACGGCCGGAGTCGCGTTCATCATCTGTTTCTGCGTGACGAACGCGATGTTTTTCGGCAGGTACTTCGTGATGCTCCTTTTCATCGCACTCTCCGTCTATCTTCTCTGGAGCAGCCAGAAACGTTTCGCAGAAAAGAAGAAACAGGAGGAGGATGAACTGTATGACAGAATGCTTTGCAGCCATGACGACGGACAAATCTGGAGCCTGCTCCGTGAGCACATCCGGCTGGGCAATGCCGGCCATCTCGCGTTCGTAGCGAACGCCTTGAAAAGATCCACGGAAGGATTCCTGAACGAGGACTACAGCCTCTTGAGAAAACTGGACGGACAGATAGACGAGCAGCTGAAAGCCCTCAAGCGCCAGCGCAAGCGGGAAGTCGTCTGTATGCGTCGGCTCGATCCGAAACGCTTCCTACCGCTGAACACCTGGTATTTCCTGGGAATCAATTCCTGCAAGCAGATGCTCTACTGTATGAAGCGAATCAACGATCCGGTTATGGAACACGTCGGGAACAGCTTCTCTCCGATACCGAAGGAATTCCATGAGTCGTTCATTTCCAGAAGGGACAGTGTCATCGCGCTCTATCTGAAAGCATTGAAAGATCTCCGGGAAGGCGACTTTGACGATATGGACCGCCTGAGAAAAGAATGCACGGAACTCGGAGACAATATCTCGGACGACTGCCGGGTCGCCCAGGAAAGCGCGCAGGAGGCCGGAATCAATCTGGACACGCTATTGCTGACGGTGCACGTCCTGCAGGAGTTTGAGCAATTGACCGGTCTCCTGAGTCAGTTGCTCAGAGGGATGAAACAGTTCGAACCTTCGTCGTCGCTATAAGATTACCATCGAACCCACGCAAAATGGAAACAGGCGACGAAGTGATCCCCCTGTACTAGATACGGAATCATAAAATGAATGCAGGCTGACGGGGTTTTTCCTCTGATCAGCCTGCGCTTTGTTTATTGATGAAAAGGAAAAAGACAGGGGGTCAGCGGGGTGTGGAATTAGGGGGTCAATTTCGATGGGATTCTCCAATTTGATAACTCCATCTTCAAATCTGACTGAGGAACAACGAAGATACGCTTCTCATCCGTGGACACATCTCGACTTCCTGGTTTATGATACCGTCACACATAAGGCAAAACTAGCTATCGAGGTGGATGGGACTTAATATCACAAAGCAGATTCTGATCAAGGGAGGCGAGATGCCTTAAAGGATTCTGTTCTGGAGTCCATCGGGCTTAGACTTCTCCGATTAAGTACTGCAGGGTCGCAGGAGAGAGAAAGAATAGGTTTGGCCCTTGCACAAATTTAGAAATGGCCAGATAAAACAAAAACGGCCCCTCAGTTAGAGGGACCGTTTTCTGTCAATCTGCTAATGAGTTTCATGGTTGATGGCAATTTGAGCGTGCCATTATCTGGATGGGGGATTAATTTCGGTTCCCCTTCTTGCGCTTTGGCAGTTGTGTCCTTAGGCAATTTGAATTTAAGATAATCTGTCGCATTCATACTATTATTCGTTAACGCCAATCCGGCATATATTCAATAATACCCTTTTCTTTTCAAGCAGCCAAGTCCTTGTGGAAATAAACACCACAGGGACTTTTCTTGTTTATGGAGCAGAGGTAAGTGTTCTGCCGATAGCCTATTTGCGGATAAAAGCACCAATCAAAAATGGGAGGCTCATATATAGGCACAGGCAGTTTTAGCCTGTTTCACTTAACCTAGATCTGAATAAACACCTAGCCGCAAATCTGCCACATCGACGTGCACGAAAATTAAGGGTTCCCGAAATAAAGCCCCCCTCCCATACGCTAGAGCATACTACCCCTATAGTCCCCCCACTACATTTGAATAATAAGAATGCTTTTGGGGTTAAGTCCCGAATCTCCATCCAAAAGGGACTCC
>JAEEGH010002490.1_pt1 | contig 49772 bp, 40 predicted proteins | sample 9134181 | NCBI WGS metagenome assembly JAEEGH01 (sample SAMN16246544, study PRJNA631951) | gut metagenome | biome: gut microbiome; feature: rumen; material: DP-attached | host: Bos | place: Iran: Karaj | collected 2018-10
TATGTGCCCAAGGGCGGCCCGGACGGCGGTGACGGCGGCCGCGGCGGCCATGTCATCCTGCGAGCGAACCCGCAGTTCTGGACGCTCATCCACCTGCGTTACCGGAAGGTCGTGCGGGCGGAGAACGGCGATCCGGGCGGAGCGGCCCTCCGCAAGGGCAAGAACGGAGCGGACATCGTCCTCGAAGTGCCCCTGGGCGTGACCGTGAAGGATGCGGAGACGGACGAAGTCATCACCGAAATCGTAGAGCCCGGGCAGGAGTACATCCTGTGCGAGGGCGGCCGCGGCGGCTGGGGCAACGACCACTTCAAGTCGGCCACCAACCAGACGCCGCGCTATTCGCAGCCCGGCGAGGAAGGGGTCGAGGGCTGGTTCATCCTGGAACTGAAAGTTCTCGCCGACGTGGGCCTCGTAGGCTTCCCGAACGCCGGCAAGTCCACCTTGCTTGCAGCCATCACCTCCGCCAAGCCGAAGATCGCCAACTATGCATTCACCACCCTGGAGCCGAATCTGGGCATCGTCAAGTATTACGACGACCGTTCCTTCGTAATGGCCGACATCCCCGGCATCATCGAGGGCGCCCATGAGGGAAAAGGCATCGGCATGCGCTTCCTGCGGCACATCGAGCGAAATTCCGTGCTCCTGTTCATGGTGGCGGCGGACGAACCGGATGTGGCGAAGGCCTATGACGTCCTGCTGAGCGAGCTCAAGGAATACAATCCCGAACTGCTGGTGAAGGACCGCGTCCTCGCCGTCACGAAAACGGACCTCATCGACGAAAAAGAGCGGAAGAAGATTGAGAAAAAGCTTCCGGCGGACATTCCGCACGTGTTCATCTCCGCCGTCGCGCAGACGGGCCTGAACGAACTCAAGGAAGAACTCTGGAAGGCCCTGAACAAGTAGCGTCGTGGAGCGGCTCATCGGCATCGACCAGGAAATCACCCTCTGGCTCAACGGGTTCCATTCCGCATGGAGCGACCCGTTCTGGATGTTCATGTCCGACATCCGCATCTGGTTCCCCATGTACGGAGTCATCATGGGCATGATGATTTACCGCCTGGGCTGGAAGAAGGGGCTGGTCGTCATCCTGTCCTGCATCCTCACCGTCGTCCTGGCCGACCAGATTTCCGCCCACATCAAGGACGGCATCGGGCGGCTGCGGCCGTGCTATTCCACCTGGATGCTCCAGCATGGGCTTCACTGGCCGCTGAGCCGGTACAGTTTCTTCGGTTTCTTCTCCGGGCACGCGAGCAACGCCTTCGGATTCGCAGTCTGTTCCTGGCTGGGATTCCGGCTCAACGATCCGTCCCATGACTATAAGGTTTACGGCTGGTGCGCCCTCCTTTGGGCATTCCTCGTAGCGGTGAGCCGCGTAATGATGGCGGCCCACTATTTCGGGGACATCCTGGTCGGAACCGTTTTCGGGATTGCGGTAGGCCTGTTTACCGCCGCCTTGGGCCGCGGGGTAATCCGCCGCTGGCTGGAGCCGGCTAAAGCGTAGGAAGGACCTTTCCCATCCGCATGCTGTTGGAGCCTTTGACGAGGACTGTCGCACCCGTCAAAGGACGTTCAGCCAGCGCTGCGGCCAGATCGTCGGACGTGGCGAACCACTTGACATAGGCAGGCGTGCCGGCTTCCTGCAGTGCTTTCCGGAATTCCTCCCCTACCAGGCAGGCATGGGTCAAGCCGCAGGTATCCAGTTTCTTCACGATGCCGATATGCTCCTGCACGGAATCCTCCCCCAGTTCGCGCATATCGCCCAGCAGGACGATCTTGCAAGGGTCCTCCAGGACGGCGAAATTGTCCAGGGCGGCGGCCATCGACGAGGGATTGGCATTGTAGGCATCCTCGATGACGACATTGCGCTCCGTCCGGGTCATCTGCGAACGGTTGTTGGAGGGCACATAGGCGGCGATGGCGGCCATTCCCTCTTCCAGGGAAATGCCGAACTGGCGGCCGACGGCGAGCGCGCCCATCACGTTGGCGGAATTGTAAGCCCCGACAAGGTGTGTATCAAGCTCTTGTCCGCCGATTTCCATCCGCAGGTAGGGCTGGTCGGCCGAGGTGGGCAGGATGACGGCATCCTCGCCGGCCACCCCGTACGGGATGATGGACAGCGGCCGGGAGACAGCCATGCCATACAGGTTTTCGTCATCCACATTGACAAAGGCTTGTCCATCGTGCTCCGACAGCCAGTCATATAGCTGTCCCTTGGCTTTCTTGACCCCTTCAAAGCTGCCGAATCCCAGCAGATGGGCCTTGCCCACATTGGTAATGAGTCCGTAGTCAGGCTGACTTACCCAGGTCAGGGCCGAGATGTCATCGGGATGGCTGGCGCCCATCTCCACGACGGCGATTTCCGCCTCGGAACCGATGGACAGGACCGTCAGGGGCACGCCGATATCGTTGTTCAGGTTGCCCTTGGTTGCGGAGACCCGATAATGGGTGGAAAGGACCTCGCGGATAAGCTCTTTCGTAGTCGTCTTCCCATTGGTACCGGTCAGGCCGATGACAGGAATGCCCAGCTGACGCCGATGGAAAGCGGCCAGTTCCTTCAGGGTGCGAAGGGTGTCCGGTACCTTGATCAGGCGGGGATCTTCGCCCTCCACGTACTCATTGACGACAGCATACGCCGCTCCGCTCTCCAGCGCTTTCAGGGCATAGGTGTTTCCGTCGAAAGTTTCCCCTTTGAGGGCGACGAAGATCTGTCCCGGTTCCAGGGTACGGGTATCCGTGTTCACCCCCTTGGAGGCCAGGAAAAGAGCATACAGTTCGTTGATTTCCATAGTATTATCTTCCAGTACTTCCGAATCCGCCCTCACCGCGGGCCGTTTCGTCCAGGGATTCCGCTTCCTCCCATTCCACCCGTTCGTGACGGGCGACGACCATCTGGGCGATCCGCTCGCCGGGAACGATGGTGAATGGGGTATGGGACAGGTTCACGAGGATGACTTTGATTTCGCCCCGGTAGTCGGCGTCGATGGTGCCGGGGGTGTTGAGCACGGTGACGCCGTGCTTGGCGGCGAGGCCGCTGCGCGGGCGCACCTGCACCTCATAGCCGGCGGGGATTTCGAGGTAGAGGCCGGTGGGGATCATCGCGCGTCCCAGGGGCGGGAGGACGATGGGGTCGGCGTTGTCTGCGCGGACGTCCAGGCCTGCGGAGAAGGCGGTGGCGTAGGCCGGGAGGGGGTTGGCGCTTTTGTTGATTACTTTGACGGTCATATTACTTGCAGGCATGTTTGTAGAGGATGGCGGCGATGATGGTGAAGAGCACGTTGGGCAGCCAGAGGGCGATGCCGGGCGGCAGGGTGTCGGTCCAGACGAACATCTCGCTCATGCGCAGGAAGAAGATGTAGGTGAAGGCCAGGCCGATGCCGATACCGATGTTCCAGCCGATGCCGCCGCGCCGGCGCCGGGCCGAGAGCGACACGCCGATGATGGTCATGATGATGGCCGAGAAGGGCATCGTCAGGCGGCGCTGCTGCTCGATGGTGGCGTAGAGGACGTTGGCGTCCCCGCGCATCTTCTGGCGGGCGATGAGGTCGTTGAGATTGCGGATGGAGAGGGTCTCGACGGTCTTCTCGTTGTTGAAGAGGTCCTTGAGCTGGAGGGCGATCACGGTGTCGAGCTGATCGTGGAATTCCAGGCGGTCGGACAGGCCTTCGCTGTAGTCGCGGATGAAGACGCGCCGCAGGGTCCAGCCGTCGAAGGTGGTGTCCCAGACGGCGTTCTCGGCGCTGACTTTGCGGCGCAGCCGGTGGCCGTCGAAGTCCTCGATGGTGAAGTGGTAGGCGGTGTTGTTCCAGCGGCTGAAGGACTCGATGTAGACGAACTGGCCCGGGGAGATCTGGAAGTGGATGTTGTTGGTGTTGTAGGCGTTGTGCCGCTTGATGTATTTGGTTTCGAACTCGATGCGGGTGGCGTTGGACTTGGGGATGATGTAGAGGTTGAGCCCCAGGGAGAGCAGCGCGATCAGGATCGCGGAGGCGATGTAGGGCACCATCATCCGGTGGAAACTCACCCCGCAGGAGAGGATGGCGATGATCTCGGAGTTCGCCGCCATCCGGGAGGTGAAGAAGATCACCGTGATGAAGACGAACAGCGAGGCGAACATATTGACCAGGTAGGGTATGTAGTTGAAATAGTAGTTGAAGATGACCTCCTTGACCGGGGCCTCGTTCTTGACGAAATAGTCGATCTTCTCCGAGAGGTCGAAGATGATGATCACCACGATGATGAGCAGCAGCGACAAGAAGAAGGAGGCGATGAACTTCTTCGCGATGTAGAGGTCTATCTTCTTGATTTCCACCATGGTCTATATCCTCCGGGTGATGCGTTCAAGGGTGGCGTCCTTCCAGGCGGCGAAATCGCCGGCCTCGATGTGCTCCCGCGCGGTGCGCACGAGGTCGAGGTAGAAGGCGAGGTTGTGCTGGCTCGCGAGCATCGCGGCGAACATCTCGCCGGCGATGAAGAGGTGGTGCAGGTAGGCGCGGCTGTAGGTCCGGTCCACGAAGGAGGCGCCCCGCTCGTCGATGGGGCTGAAGTCTTGGGCCCATTTGGCGTTGCGCATATTCAGGATCCCGTCCCAGGTGAAGAGCATGCCGTTGCGCCCGTTGCGGGTGGGCATGACGCAGTCGAACATATCCACGCCGCGCGCGATCCCTTCCAGGATGTTGGCGGGCGTGCCGACGCCCATCAGGTAGCGCGGGCGGTCGTCGGGAAGGAGCGGGCAGACGAGTTCGAGCATCTCGTACATCTTCTCGGTGGGCTCCCCCACCGCCAGGCCGCCGATGGCGTAGCCGTCGGCTTCGATGGCGACGGCGTGCTCCACGGCTTCCCGCCGCAGGTCGGGATAGACGCAGCCTTGGACGATCGGGAAGAAGGTCTGGGAGTAGCCGTAGAGGGGTTCGGTCTCCCGGAAGCGTTTCGCGAAGCGCTCCAGCCAGCCTTTGGTGAGGTCGAGGCTCTTGCGGGCGTAGGCGTGGTCGGCGTCGCCCGGGCAGCATTCGTCGAGGGCCATCACGATGTCGGCGCCGATGATGCGCTGGGTGTCGACGTTGTTCTCCGGGGTGAAACTGTGACGGGAGCCGTCGATGTGGCTCCGGAAGGTGCAGCCCTCGGGGGTGAGCTTGCGGATGGGGCTCAGGGAGAAGACCTGGAAGCCGCCGCTGTCGGTGAGGATGGGGCCGTCCCAGGATTCGAAGCGGTGCAGGCCGCCGGCGGCGCGCAGGGTGTCCAGCCCCGGGCGGAGGTAGAGGTGGTAGGTGTTGCCCAGAATGATCTCTGCGCCAATGTCTTCGCGCAGGTCGCGGTGGAAGACGCCCTTGACGGAGCCGACGGTGCCGACGGGCATGAAAATGGGCGTGTGGATCCGGCCGTGGGCCGTTTCAATCACGCCCGCCCGGGCGCAGGAATGCGGGTCGGAGGCTGTCTTCGAAAATTTCATCCTTCAAAGATAGTGAAATCCGAGAAAAAAACCGTAATTTTGTAGTTATAACTATTTCGAATGACACTTATGAACAAATCCAACATCAGCCTTAGGCTGATCCTGATGAATGTCCTGGAGTTCGCCGCCTGGGGCGCGTACCTGACCTCGATGGGCAGTTTCCTCGCCAAGAGCGGTTTCGGCCCCCAGATCTGGTTGTTCTTCGCCACCCAGGGTTTCGTGTCCATTTTCATGCCCGCCCTGATGGGTATCGTGGCGGACAAGTGGATCCCCGCGCAGAAGGTGCTCTCTCTGTGCCAGGGCATCGCCGGCGCGGCGATGCTGGCCGCGGGTTTCTATGCGATGAAGGCCGGGGACGCCATCCAGTTCGGTCCGTTCTATGCGCTCTATACCCTGAGCATCGCGTTCTATATGCCCACGATCGCTATCTCCAATTCCGTGGCTTACAATGCTCTGGAGAAGGCCGGCAAGGACCCCGTGAAGGCTTTCCCGCCGATCCGCGTGTTCGGTACGGTGGGCTTCATCGCCACGATGTTGTTCGTCAATTTCATGAAGGGCGCCGACGGGGTGCAGTTCCAGCATACCTATAATCAGTTCTTCGTGTCCGGCATCCTGAGCCTGGTGCTCTGCGCCTATGCGCTCACCCTGCCCAACTGCCCGTGCAAGCCCAAGTCCGCGGGGACGCAGTCCTTCGCCGAGGCCACGGGCCTGAATGCCTTCAAGCTTTTCAAGGATCGCCAGTTCGCCGTGTTCTTCATCTTCTCGATGCTGCTCGGCGCTTCGCTGCAGGTGACCAACGGCTATGCCAATACCTTCATCACTTCCTTCAAGGAGAATCCCCTCTTCGCGAATGCCTGGGGCGCCAACAACGCCAATGCGCTGATCTCCCTGAGCCAGGTGTCCGAGACCCTCTGCATCCTGCTCATCCCCTTCTTTATGAAGAAGTTCGGTATCAAGAAGGTGATGCTGATCGCGATGTTCGCCTGGGTGTTCCGCTTCGGTTTCTTCGGGGCCGGCAATCCCGGCGGCGGGGTCTGGATGTTCGTGCTGAGCTGCCTGGTGTACGGTGTGGCGTTCGACTTCTTCAACATCTCCGGCTCGCTGTTCGTCAATGAGAAGACGGACAAAGACATCCGCTCGTCGGCGCAGGGCCTGTTCATGTTGATGACCAACGGCCTCGGGGCGTCGATCGGGACCTGGGCCGCGGGGCGTGTGGTGAACCATTTCGTCTACAACGCCGCGGAGCCGTCCTGGAGTACGGCCTGGTATATCTTCGCTGCCTATGCGCTGGTCGTGGGCATACTTTTTGCGATTCTGTTCAAAGACCCGCAGAAGGAAGTCCAAAAGATTGATTCATAATTAAATAATTGTTTTAAATAAACGAATAACCGAGGGCGGCTCATATGGATTATCTGCTTGCTTTCCGCAGTTTTCTGCGGCAGGCTTTCTGCATTCCCGGGCCGTTCCGAAGTGTCCATCCTGGCTGCCGCCGACGCCCGGCCGGACGGCCGCGAGGGCATAGAGATCCTGGTCTCCTTCCCCTTCGATAAGGCCACGGTCCTGCCCGCTTACCGCTCCAACGGGGCGGCGCTGGCGCGGCTGGATTCCCTGATGAACGAGGGGATCTATTCGCCCGCCGATACCCTCCGGATTATCGGAAAGGCTTCGATGGACGGCCCCGAGCGCTATAATTTCGATTTAGCGCGCAGGCGCGCGGAAGCCTTGCGTAAGTATATCGTCGCCCATTATCCGCTCTATCCCGGCGTGGTGACGGTCAAGGTGGAGGGCGAGCCCTGGGGCGAGTTGCGTGCGGCCGTGGAGAACGATCCCGCGCTCACGCCGCTCAAGCGCGTACAGTTGCTCTCGATCATCGATTCCGACGACCCCGCCGACCGGAAGGAGGCCCGCCTGAAGGCTTCTCCGGCGTGGGCCGCGTTCACCCGCCAGCTGTTCCCGGATTACCGGGGAGCCACGGTGCGGCTCTCTTCTGCTCCGCTCATCGATGAGGCGCTGCTGGAGGAGATCGCCGCGATCTCTCCGTATATCCACTTCCCGGAGACGGCCGTCGAGCTGCGTCCGGACGTGCTGACGGTCCCGACCCTGAAGCGGCCGCGCATCCTGCGTCCCGTGCTCGCGCTGAGCACGAACCTGTTGTATGACCTGACCTACATCCCGGGCTACGGGATGACTTCCATACCCAGCCTCAGCCTGGAGTATTATCCGCGCAATTATGGCCGTTTCTCTTTCGGCGCCGATGTGGAGTGGCCGATGTGGCGGCACTGGGAGGAGCACCGCTTCTTCCAGATCCAGAATGTCACCCTGAATGCCCGCTGGTATTTCGCGCGGAATTATCAGCACAATTTCCGCGGGCCGTATGCGCTCGCGAACGTCAACGGCGTGCGGTATGGCATCGGCTTCGATGCGAATACGGGCTGGGAGGGCGAAGGCCTGGGCGCTTCCGCGGGCATCGGCTACAAGCACAGTCTCTTCGGCTCGAAGCGGCTGTTCTGGGACACGGGCATCGCCCTCGGCTTCTTCTACAGCCGCTATGATCCCTATGTGTGGGGCAACGATCCCACGAAGCGCTATTACTATGATTATGACGGCCTTCCGGAGAATTTCGTGAAGCGGAACCACGCCCTCGAGTGGGTGGGGCCGACCCGCATCTGGTTCTCCATCGGCGTCGATCTGTTCAACCGTAAATCGATCGTGAGATGACGCGGCGGGGCTTCATATCGCTCTTGTTGCTGACGGCCGTGGCCGCCGGCTGCCGGATCGAGCCGCCGCTCTATCTGCGGGAGAGGCTGTATGCCGAGTTCGTGCTGGAGGATCACGTGGAGGTGCTCGGGATGTGGCCGCCGGATTGGGAGTCGATCTGGAATTTCCGCTGGAACGAGCAGACGCTCGGGCCGCTGGGTTACGGACTTCCGGCCAGCCACCGCGTGCATATCTATCCCCTGGACGAGAACGGGAAGCATATCGACTACGCCGTCCGGAATTTCAACGGCTTCGTGACGGAGGTCCCGGTGTCCTATGGCCGCTACGACTTCCTCTTCCACAACAATGATTCCGAGGTCCTGCTCTTCTCCCAGGCCCCGGGCACCGAGGACGACGTCTTCTGCAATACCCGGCCCATTTCCCGCGGCCTGCGGGCGTCTTCGCTCCTGCTCACCCTGCAGCAGAAGGCGAACGGCACCAAGGCCGGAGATGATGGCGGCGAGGGCGAGGAGCCGGTCGCGCTGATGCCCGACGCGCTCTTCACCTGCTTCGATGCGAACCGGGAGATTTCAGGGGATCTGTCGCTGTATACTTATAAGGACGGACGTTATGTCCAGCGGATTAAGGAGGACCTCTATCCCCTGACGTATATCCACCTGGTGCAGATCAACCTGGTGAATAATGAAGGCCGGGTCGTGGGCAGCGCCGGCGGCGCCGCCGTCACGGGCGTGGCCGACGGGGTGAATCTCCATACGCTCGTGAACGCGGAAGGTACCGTGAGCATCCCGATGGATGTCTATATGGACCGGGAGCGGGAGATGCTGGCCGCGCGGGTGCTGACTTTCGGCATCCCGGGCTGCAATCCCCACGACAAGGCGAGCGTGGATGCTTCGGAGAGCCGGCATTTCCTGGTGCTGAACGTGGCGTACAACAACGGGACCTACCGGAATGTCCGCATCGATATTACGGATCAGTTCAGGGCCCAGCCGCTGGGCGGGGTCATCGACCTGACCCTGGATGTGAATGATTTCCCGCCCGAGGGCGGGGCGGCGGGCGGCTTTGTGGCCCTGATCGAAGAGTGGGACGAGGAGACCGGAACCGTGACAATTATTAACTAAATATATTTGAATCAATTATTTATTAATTATTTATGCGTATGAAAAAGTTATTGATCCTCGCATCCATCGCCTTGATGGCGATCGCCTGCAACAAGACCTATCAGGTCGTTCCCGACGGCGCTGATGCCACGCCGATCGGCTTCAGTACCTGGGCCGAGCAGCTGACCAAGGCCCGCGTGCAGGGCTCGAGCACCTTTGCCGCCGGTGATGATTTCGCCGTGTACGGCTACAAGGAGACGACCAGCCCGGCCGCCAAGGTGACCGTGTTCGACGGCGTGACGGTGTCCACCACCGATGGTACTTCCTGGGACTACGAGAACCATCGTTTCTGGGATACCAACTACGATGCCTACACCTTCTTCGCCGTCTCCCCTGCCGCTTCCGCCGGCACCGTCGATGCCCAGACCGGTGAGATCACCAGCGCCGCGACGACCTTCGCCGGCAATGACAACGACATCCTGGTCGCCGACAAGAAGACCGTGCTGAAGACCGCGACGCCCGAGCCGTTCGGCGACGGTACCGTGAAGTTCGGTGTCGTTCCCCTCGTGTTCAACCACGTCGCTTCCCTGGTCGACTTCAAGGTGAAGAAGGCCCCCACCCTCGGCGATGCCACGGTCTCCGTGTCCGCTTTCGAACTCGTGAATATCGAGAATGCCGGTGTGCTGACGGTCAGCGACGCTTATACCGATACGCACCCTGTCGTGAGCTGGAGCAGCACCGGTACCGGTTCTTATCTCCCGGCGAACGGTGTCGAGGCTGTCACCCTTCCGGTCGAGGTCGTGGAGGATACGGCTTTCAATCCCGCTAGCCCGGCCACCCCGGCCGCTTCCGCATTCCTGGTCAACAACCTGGTCGTGAAGCCGCAGACCTTCGGCGCCACGGGCCAGACCGCCAGCCAGCAGCTCACCATCACCTATTCGATCACCGATGCCGGCGGCAGCGTCGTGGAGCACACGAGCACGCTGTATCTGGCTGATTTCGATACGGTTGACAACGATGTCCAGACGGACGGCAAGGTCGCTTCCTGGGATCCCGGCAAGCACTATACCTTCTACATCACCCTGGATGCCAACGTGATCATGTTCTCCGCATCGATCACCGACTGGACGGATGTGTCCGGCTATCACTATCTGATCAACTAAGATTTTGCTTCCCGTGCTGAAGCGCAACATACGCATGGCAGCAGCCGCCCTGGCCGCACTCTCCCTCGCGGGAGGGTGCGCCCGGACGGGCTCGCTCTCGACGGACCGGACCCCCGGGTTGCCGATCCGCTTCGAGGCCGGTTCTCTGTTGTTGCGTGATGACAGCGCTTCTACCAAGGCCGGGGATGAGAGTGTGCTGAAGGAGGGCGATTTCGTGGCGGATGCCGATGCGATCGCCGTCTATGCCGCCCGCCAGGGCAACGGCTTGACGAGCATCGAATTCGACGGGACCGTGGTCTCGAAACGCAACAACGGCTGGGAGTATGAGCCGCTGCGGGCCTGGGACTGGCAGACGGACGGCGACTACTACGATTTCATCGGTGTGTATCCGCCGTCGGGTGTCGGGACGTCCCGGATGGACATTCCCGGCAACCTGGCCGTCGAGACGCCCTACAGCCTGGTGTCCGATCCTGCCGACGGCTACGACCTCCTCTATGCGGTCAAGCGCCGTTTCGGTAACGAGTCGGACCGCCAGCGGATCGTGGACCTGTCCTTCAAGCACATGCTCAGCGCCGTGCAGGTGGTGGTGGAGAACGAGTCGTTGCACGCGGGCTTCACCGTGGATTCGTATGAGTTCCGGCACGTGGTCGTGTCGGCTTCCGCGAAAGCCAGCCTGGACGGCTTCGGCAATCCTGCGTTCTCCTGGATCAATGCGACGCGCAACGAGCGCGCCGTCCGCGCCCGGGAGAGCATCGGCGCCGCGCTGAGCGGCGTGGAGGAGACGGGGACGCACGCGTACAGCAGCCCCTTCGCCCTGATCATTCCGGATGATCTCTCCAATACCAGCGACGGCAGCGACGATCCGGACAAGATGCCGCACCTGGTCTTGAAATACACGCCCGACGGGAAGCCCCAGCAGACGGAGAGCATTCTCCTCAAGGAGATTCCCCCGATCACCCGCTGGGAGCCGGGCGTCAAGTATTCGTACCATATTATCATCCGCCTCGACGGCGGTGTCGTGGTGACCGTCATCACGACCGAGTGGGATACCGTCGAGGCAGAAACCCCGGGCTTGATGATCGAATGATGAAGACACGCCTCATTTTCCGTTTTGCGGCCGCCCTGGTGCTGCTGCTCGCCGCCTGTTCCTGCCGGAAAGAAGTGGCGCACGGGGGTGTTGTCACCTTCCGTTTCGCCACCGGAGCGCTGCAGACCCGGGCGACGACGCCCGGCGACGGCGACGTGGCCGACGGCGGCGGCATCAGCAGTACGGGGGGCCTGCCGGACCTGATCATCCTGATTGCGAAGGATGCGGACGGCAGCATCGTGAAGCGGTATGACGGTCTGAATCCCGGCACCGACGTCCGGCTGAAGTCGCTCACGGCGACGGAGGCCGTCGTCGCCTTCGATTTCACCGACCAGACGCCGGGCGACTATTCGGTCTATACTTTCGGCAATGCGCGGGGGCTCTGGCCGATGACGACGGACGGCAGCGATACCATCACCCGGGACGCTCTGTTGACACTGAGCAACCGTGCCCAGATCGAGGCGCTGCAATTCCGGCCCCTGGCGCCGGATACGGCTCCCGAATTGGTCGATCTGGGGGCCGACGAGGCCCGGATGCCGCTCTCCGCGGCCGGCTCTTTCACCGTGTACGCGGAATTGAACGGCCAGGTGGGCCTGGAACTGCTTCGCTGCGTCGCCAAGGTGACCTGGGAGCTGGTCAACAATACCGGCGAGGAGCTGACCCTGACGGATTTCCGGGATGCTTTCGCCGGGATGTGTCCGGACCGGGGCTTCGTGCTGGAGCAGGATCCGGCCGTGCCGGCGGACGCCGTTTCCGGTACGCTCGTGGCCACGAGCAGCAGTCTGACCATCCCCGCTTTCATCCCGGATCCGGATGACCCGTCGCGGACGATTCCGGGGCGCGTTTCGGATTCGCGGCTCGTCTTCCCGAGCACGGGGCCTTATACCAGTGATATTTCGTTCACGCAGGGCGGGAGTCCGCATTCTTATACCGGTCTTCCCATCACGGATTCCCGGCGGGCGGATATCCCCGCGCTCTCCCGCAACCAGCAGTTGCGCGTCGTCACCCGCATCAGCAAGGGGGTGGTGTCTTTCAACTTCGAGGTCGCCGACTGGGTAGAGAAGAATGAAGAAGTCCAATTTGATTGATATGAGAAGAGTCCTGCATATTGCCGCTTTTGTCCTGCTGCTGAGCCTGTTCTCCTGCGCCCGGGAGCCGTTCGTCCCGTCCGGGGAAGATCTGCCGGAGGGGGTGCCCGCCCTGGTCACCATTCCCTTCGGAGCGGAGGCGATGACCGAGGTCAGCGTGGGTACCAAGGCGGATGCCGGGCTGGTGAACGAGTCCCATATCCACGATATTTATGTGCTTCTCTTCGACAAGGGAGACCTGGGGACGGGCAGTCCCCGCAAAATCTACGGACGTTATTTCAATTTTGAGCACCGGCGCTCTTCGCTCGCGGAACTGAACAGCCGCAGCAACGAGTGCTGGTATGTGGAGAATAAAGATCTGGAAGGCGGCGTCACCCGGACCCGGGGCGCCGTGAAGATCTCTACCGTCACCTGCTCCGACGTGGTCGTGGTGCTGCTGGCCAATGTGGACAACGCCGTCACGGAGCTGGATGACCAGGACCAGATCGGGCGGCTGAATGCCATCACCGACCTGGAGGAGCTGCGCAGCTTGAGCGTCAAGCTCGAGCAGGACGTGGTGAACCGGAAGAACCTCTTTCTGATGATGGGCACGCTCGGGTACGACGATGCCCGCACGATCAGCACAGGCAGCATGCATTGGAACAATCCCGTGGACAGCGACACGGATTATGATCCGGATTACCGGGTGACGCTCCGTACCGTCAATGCCAAGGTCAAGTTCCGCATCAAGGTCAATCCGCTGTATGTCAGCGACGTGACCCCGGTGTACTGGAAGGTGTGCAGCACCCCCAACAGTTCGTATCTTTTCTCCGACTACAACAACGGCCGGGCGCCGGACGATACCCGCTATTTCGATACCCAGGAGTATTATTTCGAAGGGACGGACACGGATCCCGCCACGGGAGAGACCTTCTACTCCTTCTGCTTCTATATGCTGGAGAACAAGCTCTCCCCCACCCGCGCGGCGACGAGGTATTATCAGCGGGAGCTCCGCAACAAGCTCGACAGCGGCGAGAGCGGCTACGTCGGACCGGACAGTCCGGAATACGGGGATCATTATGTGGACAATGGCGACTGGACCTATGCCAATCCCAATTCCACCTATGTGCAGTTCAATCTTGTGCTGACCCTGACGGAGGCGGGCATCGCGAATCTGGGGAGCGATGATCCCTCGGGGATGAGCATCGGCCAGGCCATGACTTCGAATACCGTCTTCACCGTGCATCTCGGGGACTTCGTCTCCAGCGGGAAGCCGGATATGTCGGATGAATTCAACGACTACAATACCGAGCGGGGTACGTTCTATACCTACACCGTGACGGTCAACAATACCCGGAGCATCTATACCGAGGTGGTCCTGGACGACGAGGTCCAGGCCGGGCAGGAGGGCTTCCTGCTGCTCACCGATGCGGAGATCATCAGTCTCGATTCCCACTATGAGTACCGCACCCTCGAGTTCCCCTACCGTCCGGATATCCGCCAGGATCTGTTCTCCTGGTATGTCAAGACGCCTTTCAGCATCGGCGGCCCGACTGTGACCGAGGACCCGTCCAATCCCGGGAACTATGTTTACGATGTCGGCAAGCTGGATTATCTTTGGGTCAAGTTCTCGGTCAACGAAGTCCTGTCGGGGACGTATACCGAGAAGCGTTCCGCCTACCCCGGCGATTCGCATTATCATCCCGAATGGGAGCCGGGCCAGACCGTGAACGACCGGGACGGCCTGGGCGACAAGGAGGTCCCGGACCTGATGGACATCACCCAGCTGATCAAGTACATCTTCGCGGAGACGGCCAAGCAGAAGGCCTCCGGGAGCAGCGCGTTCATCTCTGATGACGGCTCTTCGACGCCGGTCATCCGGGTGACCGCCTTCGTGGATGAGTATTATTATGAGAAGGATCCGCTCACGGGACAGGTCGATCCGGATCTGTGGCGCAAGTTCGTGAATGCGAACGCGCGGGAGATGCATATCCTCTCCGATGCGCAGCACAGCCGCGACCGGCAGAGCGATGTGATCCTCTCCAGCCATTCCATCGTCCAGGAGTCCATCCAGACCATTTACAATATCTATGCTTCCGATCTGCATACCCTGTGGGGCGCAGAGCGTGTCGACGAGATGCGGAAGCTGGGCGGCGGGTGGCCCTATTGGCCTTATGCCCAGGGAGACGGGAGCGGCACGGGCGGCCGCGCCGGGTCCTATAACACGGAGCTGGGCAAGGAGAACGGTCGTTTGAATTCTGCCTACATCTGGGATTTCTACAGTTCCCAGAACGCGAACGGGACGGAACGGACGGACAGGCGCTGGGATACCTTCTTCGATTACCACGTGACCAATGAGGTCCCGGAGCTCCGGGAGGAGTATTACGGCATGGCTTATTCCTGCCTGACGCGCAACCGCGACAACAACGGCAACGGTTTCGTGGACCGCGACGAGGTGCGCTGGTATCTGGCCGCCTCGAATCAGTTGATCGGTATGTGGGTGGGCAATGAAGCCCTCAATCTCGACATGCGGCTGTACCGGCCGGCCGAGAACCAGTGGCGCGCCCATATCATGTCCAGTACCGACAAGCGCGTCTGCTGGTCCGAGGAGGGTGCTGGCGCTACGCCTTATTCCTGGGATTATTCTTGGAGCAGCAACTATGTGTGGCACTCCATCGAGGAAGCCAGCCTCGGGGAGAGCGTCCGCTGTGTCCGCAACATCGGCACCTATAGCGACGGCGGCGCGCTCAAGGATATCAGTTATGCTCCCTACAGCCTGCTCACCGATCAGTATTTCACCCTGACGGCGAATGCGGACGACTCCTATACCTTCCATTTCGACCGGCTGAATCCCAAGTCGCTGCGGGATCTTTCCGAGGGGGATCTCCCCTACGAGAATCAGTTTAACGTGGCCAACCGGGTGTATCTCGAGATGACGACCCAGCCGCTTGCCGAAAATGTGGGCGAGACGCCCGAGGATGCGTTCAGCAAGAATCTGAAGGAGCTTAATGATGATATCACGGCCCTGGGTACCAATCCTTATTGCCCGCCCGGGTATCGTTTCCCCAATCAGACGGAGATGGCCCTGATGAGCATGTATCTGCCGTATTCTTATTTTGAGACGGACAAATACGGGCAGCCGTACGAGGCCAATTATTATATGCCCACGCGGACCTATTACGACCGCGGCGTCATCGGCGGGGTCACGGCAGGTATGAATGACGAGGAAATCGCCATCGAGAGTACCAAGATCGGCTGGGGGTATTCCATGACCGATAACCGGTCCCACTGTATGAGGAACGCCAACATCACCCGTTCCCGATGCGTGCGGGATGTCGACCTGACCGGTTTCATCGACGGCGGCCTCACGATGCCGACTTCGGTGCTGAGTCCGACTGATCAGCAGACCGTTACCTTCAGCTTCTTCTCTACGGCTTCGGCGTTCGTGTATGCGTCGCTCAAGCTCTGCTATACCGACCGCAGCGGGAATTATCACGAGCGTGATATCCCGGTCCAGCGGACGCCCAGCGGCCTTCAGTATCAGGCGGAGCAGTTGGTCGAGATCCCTTCGCTGAGTGAGTTCGGCCTCGTGGTGAGCGACCTGGATACGGATCTGAAGAATATGAAGTTCAAGGTGGAGATGCGCAATGCCGCCGGGACGTCGAAGACCTTCGAGACGCCTTTCGTGCTCGGGTCCCGCCTGAGCGGCTGCTCGATCAGCTTCCCGCAGCAGACCGGTACCGCCCAGAAGGGCGCGCCGCTGAAGATCGACATCGGCACGCGGAACGACCGTTCGAAGCTGGAGAGCGTGGTGCTGCATTGGAAGGCCGCGGGGGATGCGGATTTCCAGGAGCTGCCCCTCGTCACGCCGGGCACCGTGAGCGCGTATCACGGCCTTCTGTACACGGATGAGATCATCGGCGCCGCCTGGGAGACGGAAGCGAATCGCTACAAGGAGTATCTGTACTATGTCACGGCCGAATGCGATGACGAGACGACCTATGTTTCCGAGACCGTTTCGCAGCAGTTCGTGCGCCTGGGCTATACGCCGAACCCGGTACCGACCGGAGGATGGACGAACAACAGCCAGTGCAATGTGACCTGGCGGAATGATGTCACGGGACTCAATTTCGACCGGGGTGATTTCATCGAGGCGGATATGGACCTGAGCAATTGCGTGTATGTGTATCTTACCGGCAATGATGCGAACGATATGGGCAAGGATTGCCTGATCGGCTTCAGTACCAACAATGTCGGGACCATCAACAATACCATTATGTGGTACTATCCTTCCGTGCAGAAGATGGTCCCGCCTCCGGGCGACACGGGCTGGACGCGTATGCGTGTCCACGCAGGCAGGTGGGCGGCGAAGGAGTATACCGGAGTCCTGACCAGCCTGAATCTGATCCTGGACAAGGACGGAATCCTCCGCGACGGGATCCGGTATACCGATAATCCCGGCGATTGGAATTCCCGCGTCAAGGCGGCCCTGACCAGTTCGTCCTCCATCCAGCTCGGCTCTACCGAAGGTTCCCACCACTCCCGCGCGACCTACAACTACATCCGCGTCGTCCGCTACAAGGACAATGCGGTGACGCCCATCCCGCGTCCGTAGGATGGAGATCAAACTCGAGGGTCATTATGGCTACGGACGGCTGATGTTTTCGGCCGTTCCGTTGATCGGGATGATGGTGCTCATCAGCCTGTACAGCATCGTGGACGGCTTGTTCGTGTCCAATCTGGTGGGCACGACCGCGTTTGCGGCGCTGAATCTCATCTGGCCCGCGCTAGGTCTGGTGGGCGCCCTGGGGCTGATGGTGGGGACTGGCGGCGCGGCACTGGCGTCGAAGACCCTCGGGGAGGGCGACCGGCCGCGGGCGAACCGCTATTTCAGTATGTTCGTGGAGTTCGTCCTGCTGCTGTCGGTGCTGACCGCCGTTCCGCTGTTTATCTGGATGGAGCCGCTGTCCATTGCGCTGGGCGCGGAAGGGGCGATGATCGGGCAGTGCGTGATCTACGGGCGGATCTGTGCCGCCGGGATGCCTGCCTTCATGATGCAGATGGCCATCCAGCCATTCTTTATGGTGGCGGAGAAGCCGCAGATGGGGACGCTGGTGTCGCTGGTCTGCGGGCTGGTGAATATCGGGCTGGACGCGCTCTTCATCATTGTTTTCGACTGGGGACTGGCGGGGGCCGCGGCGGGTTCGATGATCGCCTGTGCGGTGGGTGGTTTCGCGCCGCTGCTGTGGTTTGCGCTGCGGCGGGACGATGGGACGGGGCTGCGTTTCTCCCCTGCCCGCCCGGCGCGGCGCCCGATCCTGCAGGCCTGCAGCAACGGGCTGTCGGAGTTCGTGGGGAATATTTCGTTCAACGTGGTGGCGATGTGCTACAACCTGCAGTTGATGCGTTTTTACGGCGAGGACGGGGTGGCGGCGTATTCGGTCATCCTGTATCTCGGCTTCATCTTTATCGCGATCTATACGGGTTATAATCTGACGGTTACGCCGTTGGTGGGGTTTAATTACGGGGCCGGGAATCACGGGGAGTTGCGCAGTCTGCTCCGCCGCAGCCTGCGCTTGATGTTGGCCCTGGGTGCCGTGCTGGCCTGTACGGCAGAGTTGCTGTCGGGTCCGGTGGCGCGGCTGTTCGTGGGTTATGATGCTTCGCTGACGGCGCTCACCGTCCACGCTACGCGCATCTATTCGCCTTGCTTTCTATTGAGCGGGGTGACGCTTTTCTGTTCGGCCTGGTTCACGGGGCTGGGCAACGGGCCCGTGTCCGCGCTCATTTCTTTCGCGCGGACCTTCGTTTTCGAGTTGGGCTGTGTGTTCTTGCTGCCGGTGTTGCTGGGCGCCGACGGGATCTGGTTCTCCGCCTGTGTCGCCGAAGTCCTCTCCCTCCTCCTCGCCACCTACCTCCTCCTCCGCCACCGCCCCCGCTACCGGTACTAAGCGGCTTGCAGCGCATTTAAAAAACAGGTGTCCAGAAAATCGCCATCCTACGCGATATTTGTGGACACCTGTCGGTGTTTGAAGCCGATATTGGCTGTTTTGCGGGAGAGGTGTCCAGTTATTTTGCACCAGAAGGCGATTTTTTGGACACCTGTCCGCGGAATGGGATTCGGGGTGCAACAGGGGTCGGATTCAGCGGATGGCCAGGCAGCGGCGAAGTTGCCGGAGGGGAAGGTGCAGGCGACGTTCCAAGTCCCGGCCGATGCGGAAGCGTTGCTCCGGAGAAAGCTGATAGACAGATAGTTTGTGAAGAGCCGGGATATATTGAGTATCGATGATTTGACAGACATCCATATCCGAAAGACGGTCCGGCGCATAGTTGTGCCCTTTTTCGGAGGAGAGCATTTCGGATATTGATTCATATGCAGGCTCCAGGGATTCCAGCGTGATGGGAGACCCGTCCGTGCTGTCTTCAATCTGTTCTTTCTTCCATTCCTCTCCGGAGAGACGGCTCATATAATAGTCAAAGCAACGGGGTGTGCGGTAGTGATGCTCAACCAACTGTATCTGTTCGAAAGTGGAACGGAGCAGCATACCGCTGCTGTCCATGGCGAAAGAGTCGGGGAACTCGGAGCGCCTCGGGAGCAGGCGGGCGATGTCCTGCCGGGAAGTGATGGCAGGATGTTCCGGGGCTTTCCCCAAGTCTTTCCGGAAGAGGTGGTTGGCGGTGCAATGGGGATAACTGAATGGTGTTGCGCTTTGTGCGTGGTGCAATCCATTGCGTAAAACATAACTGAGAGCCGCCAGAGTGTGTTTGTTGCCATCCACCGGGAGAAGAAAAAAGCCATCATCGAAAAGCGGACCGCATCCGTGGTGCCGGTTTCGGTGGAACTTGGTGATCCGCATTTTGAGGGTTTGGCACAGGCGGATGAGCTGTTTCTCTTCGCCTACTCCGATGCCGTGGATATGGGTGGACATCACGGCATCGACCCAGAGTTCGACTTGGCAGTTGAATGCTTCCAGAGCAAGAATGTTGGTGATGGAGCGGACATCTTCTTCGTCCCGGAACAGGACTTCGCTGTGGCAGGTAATGCAGAAATGATAAAGTTGTTTCATAGTCGGTCGGTTTTTCGGAAGCAAGGTAGCGAAACTCCGGCGGTTCTGCAACAGTTCAGCCCATTTAAAAAACAGGTGTCCACAAAATCGCCATCCTACGCGATATTTTTGGATACCTGTCGGTGTTTAGAGGCAATATTGGCTGTTTTGCGGGAGAGGTGTCCAGTTATTTTGCACCAGAAGGCGATTTTTTGGACACCTGTCCGCGGAATAGGATTCGGGCGGCTACAGGAGCTTTTCCCGCAGGTGCTTGATCATGTCGCGGGTCATGGATTCGAGGTTGTAGGAAGGGGTCCAGCCCCATTCCTTGCGGGCGCAGATGTCATCCATGCGGTTGGGCCAGGAGTCGGCGATGGCCTGGCGGACGGGGTCCACCTCGTAGCGCATCTTGAAGTTCGGGATGTGCTTGCGGATGGCATCGTAGACACCCTCCGGGTCGAAACTCATCGCGGTGATATTGAATGAGTTGCGGTGCACGAGGTAGCGCGGGTTGGCTTCCATCAGCCGGATGGCGGCCTTGATGGCATCGGGCATATACATCATGTCCATATAGGTCCCCTGGGCCAGCGGGCAGATGAATTCTTCGCCCTTGACGGCGGCGTAGTAAATCTCCACGGCGTAGTCGGTGGTTCCGCCGCCGGGGAGGGTCTTGTAGGAGATCAGGCCCGGGAAGCGGACCGAGCGGGTGTCCACGCCGTATTTGTGGTAGTAGTAGTCGGAGAGGAGCTCGGTCGCGACCTTCGTGACGCCATACATCGAGGTAGGCCGCTGGATGGTGTCCTGGGGGGTGTTGTCGCGCGGGGTGTCGGGTCCGAAGGAGCCGATCGAGGAAGGCGTGAACACGGCGCAGTGCTTCTCGCGGGCCACTTCGAGGACATTGATCAAGCCGTTCATCTGGATGTCCCAGGCCTTGAGCGGCAGGCGCTCGGCGGTGGCGGAGAGCAGGGCGGCGAGGTTGTAGATGGTATCGATATCGTATTTGTCCACGATCTCGGCGATCTGGGTACCGTTGCAGACATTGGCCATTTCGGCGGGACCGCTCTCGAGCAGGTCGCCCGTGGGGGCGGAGCCGGGGATATAACCAGCAACGACCTGGCCCTGGTGATAAATCTTTCGGAGGGCCATCGTGAGTTCGGAGCCGATCTGGCCGGTCGATCCGATGACAAGGACATTTTTCATAAGTATTCTGGCGCGAGCCGATTTTAGTTGTACAAATTTATTAATTTTGTAAGAGAAAACGCTTATAAATCCACATAATTTATGTACGGTAAATTCCAAACCTATCTTCAAAACGAACTGAAGGCCATCGACGACGCCGGACTCTACAAACGCGAACGGACCATCTGCTCCCCGCAGGGCGCGGAGATCACCCTCGCGGACGGCAGCAAGGCCTTGAACTTCTGCGCCAACAACTATCTCGGACTCTCCGACAACCCCCGCCTGATCGCCGCCGCCAAGCAGGCGATGGACAGCCGCGGCTTCGGTATGTCCTCGGTGCGCTTCATCTGCGGCCGGCAGGACCTCCACAGGCAGCTTGAGGAGGCCATCTCGGCTTATTTCCATACGGACGACACCATTCTCTATGCGGCTTGTTTCGACGCCAACGGCGGCGTCTTCGAGCCCCTGCTCACCGCCGAGGATGCCATCATCTCCGACGCCCTCAACCACGCCTCCATCATCGACGGCGTGCGCCTCTGCAAGGCCGTGCGCTACCGCTACGCCAACGCCGACATGGCCGAGCTGGAGAAATGCCTCCAGCAGGCCCAGGCCCAGCGTTTCCGTATCATCGTCACGGACGGCGTGTTCTCGATGGACGGCAACGTGGCGCCGATGGACAAGATCTGCGAGCTGGCGGAGAAATACGACGCCTTGGTGATGGTGGACGAGAGCCACAGCGCCGGCGTCGTGGGCCCGAAAGGCCGCGGTGTGGCCGAGCTGTTCAATCTCTACGGCCGCATCGACATCCACACCGGCACCCTGGGCAAGAGCTTCGGCGGCGCCGTGGGCGGCTTCACCACCGGCCGGCAGGAGATCATCGACATGCTCCGCCAGCGCTCCCGCCCGTACCTCTTCTCCAATTCGCTGCCGCCGATGATTTGCGCCGCCGGCATCGAGCTCTTCAAGATGCTCGACGAGAGCGATGCGCTCCACGACCGCCAGCAGGAGAACGTGGCGTATTTCCGGGACAAGATGATTGCCGCAGGCTTCGATATCAAACCCACGCAGAGCGCCATCTGCGCCGTGATGCTCTACGATGCGCCGCTTTCACAGAAGTTTGCCGCCGCCATGGCACAGGAGGGCATTTTCGTGACAGGATTCTATTACCCGGTGGTCCCGAAAGGCCAGGCCCGCATCCGCGTCCAGCTCTCCGCTGCCCACACCCGTGAGCAGCTCGATAAGGCCATCGCCGCCTTCATCAAGGTCGGCAAGGAACTGGGCGTGCTCCATTGATCCCGACGGTCGAATACCTGGAAGAGCGCTTCGACAGCTTCAACGCAAGCTGTTTCGAGGGCGCTCTTCCGCGTATTCCCATCAAGCTGAGCCGCGCCCGCACCTTCGTCGGGCGGCTGCAGTACAAACCTGTCCGGAACTGGCGAGGCAAGGTGGTCGGGGGTGAGAACTTCGTCATCCGCATCAGCACCAAATTCGATCTGCCGGAAGCGGAGACCGAGGACACGCTCATCCACGAAATGATCCATTATTGGATCGTCCTGAACGGCCTGCAGGACAGTTCTACACACGGGCGCATCTTCCGCGCCAAGATGAAAGAAATCAACGAATTGCACGGCCGGCACCTGACCATCTCGCACCGCAGCACGCCGGAAGAACTGGACCACGACACCCGTGTCCGGGACCACTATTTCTGCGTCTCGAAACTCGCTGACGGCCGCACGGCGATCACCGTCGCCGCCCGCACCCGCATTCGCAGCATCCAACGCCAATTCCGCTGGTCCCCGACTGTCCGCTCGACTGCCTGGTACCACAGCCGCGACCCCTGGTTCAACCGCTTCCCCCGCTGCCGCAGCCCCAAACTCTTCCCGGTCGACCCCGCCGCCCTCCAACCCCATCTAGAAGGCGCCGAAACGCTCGCGTAGAGCCCTCCAAACCCCCTCCCCGAACCCTTGTATCCCCTTCCGCGGACAGGTGTCCAGAAAATCGCCTTCTGGTGCAAAATAACTGGACACCTCTCCCGTAAAACTGCCAATATTGGCCCTAAACACCGACAGGTGTCCACAAATATCGCATAGGATGGCGATTTTGTGGACACCTGTTTTCGAAATGCGCTGTCAGCAGCGGCAGGGTTATCTGCAGCGGTGTTTGCGGGCTCTGCGTTTGCGGCTGAAGAATCGTTTGTAGATACCGGCGGCGAGGGCGGCGAGGAGGACGACACCGATGACGATGCCGGTCCAGGCGTTGGCGTTCTCCCCTTTCACGCGGCCCCACATGGCCACGAGTTCCGGGGTGCGCTCGCCCCAGTCGTGCTCCTGGACGCTGCGCTCGATGTCGGCGCGGTCCGGATAGAGTACAGGGTCGATGCGGACGGAGTCGGCCTGCGCCCCGAAGAAGTAGGTCAGGTCGATGGGATCGAGTTCCTCATCGATGAAGGCGTCCATCACCTCGGCGGCGCCGCTGCAGGACACATAGCCGGTCTCCTCGACATTGCGGATCACGATGTCCGGGCGGCTCATGAAGTTGATCCAGTATTTGGCGGCCTTGACGTTCTTGGCGTATTTGGGGATCACCCAGCCGTCGAACCAGACGGTGAAGCCTTCCTTGGGCAGGGCGAAACGCAGCTCCACGCCCATCTCGGCGGCTTCCTCGGCGGCCCAGACCCCGTCTCCGCTCCAGTTGAGGCTGACCCAGGCGCGCTCCTGCGTCATCTGTTCCTTGCCGAAATCGGCCTCCCAGCCGGCCACGAGGGGCTTGACCTGCTTCATGAAATTCTCCACCTCGCTGAGCGCCTGGTCGGAGGAATCGAGCATCAGTTCGTCCAGGGTGACCTTGCCGCTGTCCAGATCGTCCTGACGCAGGTAGATGATGATCTGCGAGAAGACGTCGCGGGCGGAGTCCTTGATGAGGATCTTGTCGGCGAACTTGGGGTTGCGCAGGATGTCCCAGGTGGAGGCTTCCTCGTCGGTCACGTACTTGGCATTGTAGAGGATGCCGGTGGTGCCCCACATATAGCCCACGGCGTAGTCGTTGGCATTGCGGCCGGCCCCGATCATCTTGTCGAAGCAGCTGCGGATGTAGGGTGCGAGGTTGTCGTCGATGTAGTTGGGCGTGTTGCCGAAGTCGCGGTCGATCGGGAGCAGCAGGTCGCTGCCGAGCATACGCTCGATGATGTAGTCGGACGGGCAGACCACGTCGAAGTCCTCGTGGCCTTTCTCGATCTTGGAGAGCATGGTCTCGTTGACGTCGAAGGTCTGGTAAATGACGCGGATCGGCTCGCCGGTCTGCGCTTCGTACCATTCCTCGAATTCAGGAATGACGCTCTCGTCGATGTAGTCGGACCAGTTGTAAACTTTGAGGACCTGGCTGCGGTCCGGGGCGCAGCCGAACATCAGTGCGGCGGCGCACAGAAGGAGGAGTACTTTTTTCATCGGGCTCTATTCGGGGTTTTCGTCCGGGCCGAGCGGAGGTTGATCACCAGCAGCAGGACCAGGATGATCAGGAAGATCAGGGTCATGAGCGGACGCAGCTCGGGGGTGAGACCGCCCTTGCGCGCGTCGGTGTAAATGTAAGTGGACAGGGTGTCGAGGCCGATGGTGCCGCGGGTGAAGAAGGTCACGGCGAAGTCGTCCAGCGACATTGTGAAGGCGAGGATGAATCCGGAGATCATACCGGGCCGCAACTGCGGCACGAGCACCTTCCAGAAGGCCTGGGAGGGCGTGGCGCCGAGATCCAGCGCGGCTTCGTAGATGTTGGGATTCATCTGCGCAAGCTTGGGCAGGACGCTCAGCACGACATAGGGCGTGCCGAAGGAGATGTGGGCGAGGATCACGGTGGTGTAGCCCTGGCTGATGTGCAGGAAGACGAACAGCAGGAAGAGGGATACGCCCGTGATCACGTCCGGGTTGATCATCGGGATGTTGTTCAGGAAGGTGACGGCCTGCCGGGTGCGGTTGCGCAGGTTGTAGATGCCCACGGCGGCGATGGTGCCGAGCAGCATCGACACGAGGGCGGAGATGAGCGCGATCAGCAGGGTGTTCTCCACGGCCGACAGCAGCGAACTGCTCCCCTGCATGTTGCCGGTGAAGAGGTTCGCGTAGAGCCGGGTGGAGAAGCCCGTCCAGTTGCCGAGCACCTTGCTCTCCGTGAAGGAGAACACGGCGATGAAGATCAGCGGCGCGTAGAGCAGCACCAGCAGGATGTAGATGTAGGCCTTGGCCAAGAATTTCTTCATATCCTAGATGAGCCCTCCTTCGACCGCTTCTTTGCGCTCATCGGTGAGCAGCGTGGTGATGCCGATGATCACGAGCATGATCAGGGCCAGGGCCGCGCCGTAGTTCCACATCGAGGAGTTGATGTTCTCCTGGATGATGGTACCGAAGAGCTTGATCTTGTTGTTGGTCAGGAATTCCGAGATGGCGAAGGTGCTGACCGTGGGCATGAACACCATCAGGATGCCGCTGGACACGCCGGGCATCGAGAGGGGCACGGTGACCTTCCAGAACACCTGCCAGGGCGTGGCGCCCAGGTCCTGGGCCGCTTCGGCGTAGGATTTGTCCATCCGGTTGAGCACGTTGTAGATCGGGTAAATCATAAACGGCAGGTAGTCGTAGACCATACCGAAGAGCAGGGTCCCCTTGCCCAGCGTGATGTCGAGCATGTTGAAGAGCTCGGCCGTGGCCAGGGTCCGCATCAGGGCGTTGATCCACATCGGCATGATGAAAAGGATGATCGTCACGGCGCTCCGGTTGAGCTCCTTGTTGGCGAGGATCCAGGCGGCCGGGTAGCCCAGCAGGATGCAGATCAGCGTGTTCTCGATGGCGACTTCGATGGACACGCCGAAGGTGCCGAGGGCATCGGAGTCGGAGAAGAACTTCGTGATGTTGGACAGGGTGAAGTGGCCGGAGCCGTCCTGGAAAGCATACACCAGGATGAGGACCAGGGGCAGCACCACGAAGATGGTCAGGAAGACCACATATGGGATACTCCAGTGGCTACGCTTCATCGCACTTGGTGATCTTGAGGTCCGCTGCTGCGATATTCACGCCCACGAGGTCGCCCTTGTCCCAGATGTCGTTGGTGTCGACCCAGAGGTGGTAGCCCTCGTCGGTGAGGATGGTCAGGTGGTAGTGGTCGCCCTTGTAGAGCAGGAAATGCACTTCGCCCGCGACCACGCCGTCTTCCTGGTGGTCCAGCAGGTCCACCGCTTCGAAGGTGGCCTCGACCTTGACGTTCTCTCCCCCGCTCAGCCCGGGCTGCGGCAGGCATTCGAACACGCCGCCGATCATCTCCACGTGGGTCTCGTCCACCATCTTGCCGTCGAAGACGTTGCGGGTGCGCTCCTTGTGCATCACCTGAATGTCGTCGGGGTCGATGTAGAGCATGACTTCGGTCCCCACTTCGTAGGGATCGTAGTCCTGGATCATCAGCTCGTAGCCCGTGTCGGTGTCCACCCACATTTCGTAGTGGACGCCCTTGAAGATGCAGGAGTTGACGGTGGCCTTGAACTGGCACTTGGCCGGGTCGGTGGTGAAGTAGATGTCTTCCGGACGGACGACCACGTCCACCGGGACATCCTCGCCGAAGCCTTCGTCCACGCAGTCGAATTCGTGCTTGATGAAAGCCACGCGGCGGTCGCGCAGCATCCTGCCTTTCAGGATGTTGCTCTCGCCGATGAAGTCCGCGACGAAGCAGTTGACGGGCTCGTTGTAGATGTCCGTCGGGGTGCCGATCTGCTGGATCTTGCCTTCGTTCATCACCACGATGGTGTCGGACAGGGTAAGGGCCTCCTCCTGATCGTGGGTCACGTAGATGAAGGTGATGCCGAGCTTGCGGTGCATCTCCTTGAGTTCGATCTGCATGTCCTTGCGCATCTTGAGGTCCAGGGCCGCGAGGGGCTCGTCGAGGAGCAGGATCTCGGGCTGGTTCACCAGGGCGCGGGCGATGGCCACGCGCTGCTGCTGGCCGCCGGACAGGGACTCCACGTCGCGGTCTTCGTAGTCCGACATGCTGACGAGCTTGAGCACGCGTCCCACGCGTTTGTCGATCTCGTCCTCAGGCACCTTCTGGAGTTTGAGGCCGAAGGCGATGTTGTCATAGACGTCCAGGTGCGGGAAGAGGGCGTAGCGCTGGAAGACCGTGTTGAAAGGCCGTTTGTAGGGCGGGATGCCGGAGATGTCCTTCCCGTTGAGCAGGATCTCTCCCTCGTCGGGGGCGAGGAAGCCGGAGATGAGGCGCAGGGTCGTGGTCTTGCCGCAGCCGGAGGGGCCGAGCAGGGTCACGAATTCGCCTTTGCGGATATAGAGGTTGATGTCATCAAGGACGACTTTGTCGCCGAATCGCTTGCTGACGTGCTTGAGGTCGATAATGTGGTCTCCTGCCATCGTCTACCAGAGTCTGAAGTTGAGGTTATAGAGGATGCCGAAACTGAGGGAAAAACCTTCCATGAAGGAGTCGTAGGCGGCGAGGGCGTGCAGGCGGAGGTCCTGCGAGTCGCGCAGCGGGAAGAATTCGAAAATGGCACCCGCGTTCCACCAGTTGGACTCGTAGATGGTCTTCGGGGTAATGATATAGTTGCTGCGCAGGGAGAGGTCCCAGCGCTCGGAGGGGGCGTAGTCCACGCGGCCGTGGAGGGTCTGGCCGCCCAGCAGGGCGGAATAATCTTCGTTCATGCCGCAGGTGTTGCTCCAGTCGAGGGTGACGGTCCAGTCGCCCAGGAGGAGCTGGTTGCCCAGGGAGATGAGCCAGTTGTATTCTCCCTTGTCCACGCCCAGGGCGGAGACGCTCCAGAGCGGGGAATACCAGTCGTAGTCGCCGCTCCACTGCGCGGAATAGGTCCAGAGGCCGCTGCCGAAGGGGCGCTCGCCGAAGGGCGAGGTGGTCATCTGCAGGCTGAAGGTGCTCAGCTCGGACGGGGTGGTCCAGGCGACTTTGCCGCCCCATTGGTAGGGCGAGAGATCATTCCACAGCGACGAGGCGAGCAGGGGGTGGACTTCCCAGTCCCAGTCGTCGTACTCGTGGCCGCCGGTGGTGATGCAGTCCTTGCCGAGGGTGAAGGTCCAGGAGCCGAACGTGAGGTCGGCCTTGCAGAAATCGACCCAGTTGACCGTGTCGGAGTAGCCGAGCGCCTTGAAGAGCTCGAATGCGTCATAGCCGGGCTGATTGGCGGCGCCCAAGGCGAACCAGTGATTGGCGATCGTCCAGGAGAAATGCTCCGATGCGGAGCCTTCGAAAAGGGTGTAGAGGGAAGAATTGCCGAGGTCGAAACCGAATTCTCTGGGGTTTGAGGTCCAGCTCGGATTCAGATCCAGGCGCGGAATGATACTGACCTCGGCGTAGTTACCGAGATCGTCAGCCTCTTGCGAGTGCGCAAGCAAGCCGAGCAGCAGCGCTGCAATCGATAAAAGGTATTTCTTCATTTCCAACCATAAAAAGGGGTTTGGTGAAACTTCGGGGCAAAGGTAAACATTTTTTCAGTAAATTTGCCCCTGAAGGACTATTATTTCTAACAATGTATAATTTTGACGAAATCATTGACAGACGCGGCTCCCGCTGTATTAAATACGATGTTCTCGAGGCCGAGTTCGGCCGCGCCGACCTGAATGCCCTGTGGGTGGCGGATATGGATTTCCGCACGCCGGATTTCATCCTGGATGCGCTCCGGCGGCGGCTGGATCATCCGGTGCTCGGCTACCCCAGCACGGGGGCGGATTATTTCGAGATCATTTCCGATTGGGTAGCGGATCTGCACGGCTGGAAGGTGCCCGCGGAGCAGTTCCGCTATGTGCCCGGGATCGTCAAGGGTTTCGGCTTTGCGCAGCGCTGCTTCCTGCAGCCCGGCGACAAGGTGATCATCCAGAAGCCGGTCTACCACCCTTTCCGCATCGTCACCGAGATGAGCGGTTTCGAGGTGGAGAACAATCCCCTGCGGCCCGTTTATGACGAAGAGGGCTTCCTGCGGCGCTACGAGATGGATCTGGAGGATCTGGAACGCAAGATCGACGGGCGCACGCGGATGATGATCCTGTGCAATCCCCAGAATCCCGGCGGGACGGTCTGGCCGGAGGAGACGCTGCGCGAGCTGGCGGAGATCTGCGACCGGCACGGCCTCATCGTCGTCTCGGACGAAATCCATTGCGAGATGGTCCTGGGCGGCCGGAAGCACCATCCTTTCGCCTCGGTGAGCGAGGCGGCGGCTCGCTGCGCCATCACCTTCATGGCCCCCTCCAAGACCTTTAATATCGCCGGCGTGGTGAGTTCGTATGTCATCGTGCAGAATCCCGCGCTGGCGGAGCCTTTCTTCACCTACCTGGAGTCCAACGAGACGGACTACCCGCCCATCTTTTCGGCCGAGGCCACGCGTGCGGCCTACACGCCCGCAGGCAAGGTCTGGCGCTCCGAGATGCTGGATTATGTGCAGGGCAACGTGGACTTCGTGGACGGCTGGCTGCGGGAGAACCTGCCGCAGATCCGCGCCGTGCGCCCGGACGCGTCGTTCCTGGTATGGCTGGACTGCCGCAAGCTGGGGCTGGAGCAACCCGCGCTCGTGGACCTGTTCGTTAACAAGGCCCGCCTCGCGCTGAATGACGGGACCGTCTTCGGGGACGAGGGCAAAGGTTTTATGAGGCTGAATGTCGGGTGCCCGCGGGAGAATCTGCGCGCGGCCCTGGAATCGCTGCGGGGCGCCCTGCGCGCCTAGACGTTCACGATGCCGTCCGCCACGGCGTGGGCCACGCATTCCACGATGCTGTCCAGGCCGAATTTTCCTTTGATACGCTCTTTGTAGCTGTCCACGGTGTTGAGGGTGATCTCCAGGGCCGAGGCGATCTGGGTGTTGCTGTAGCCGGAGGTGGTGAGCTGGAGTACTTCCAACTCCCTGGGCGTCAGGCCCATGGGCTTGCGGGCCGACAGGTTCTGCGCACCGCCGAAGAGTCGCAGGATTTCCGCTTCGTTGATCGTCTCGCCGAAGAACAGGCATTTGCCGTCCGCGACGTCGCAGATGGCCCGGATGATGGATTCGGGGGCGGAATCCTTGGCCAGGTAAGCCGCGGCGCCGGAGCTGATGGCCTTGAGGATGTAGGCTGGTTTCTTGTAGTGCGACAGGACCAGCGAGCGCACGGTGGGAAAGGCTTCCCGGAAGATGCCCAGCAGGGTCAGGCCGTCCGTTTCCGCTTCCAGCGAAATGTCCACCACCGCGACGTGCGTCTCCGGATGGGCGTTCAGAAAGGCCACGGCGGCGCCGGGAGAAGAGACGTGTTCGACGGAGCCGAAGGCGGGATCGGCGGAGAGCGTCAGTTTGAGCCCCATCACAAAGACGGCTGAGTCTTCAATGAGCAGTACGTTTATCATAAGTCGATCGTTGTCTCAAGTCCTTTTCCGGGCAGGTTCCGGGTCTGCATTTCAGCCCCCATCTTGCCGAGGAGTTCGCGCGTGATGACCAGGCCCAGCCCGTGGCCCCAGGCGGCACCTTCTTTCATCCCCGGGCCTTCGTCCGTGATGGTGATGGTCTTTTCCCGGGCCTTCAGCCGCACTTTCCCGCCCGGAGGCGTGACTTTCACGGCATTGTCCAGCAGGTTCCGCAGGCAGGTCAGCAGCATATTGCGGTCGGTACGCACGGTCAGTGCGGGCGGGATGTCGATCTCGATGAGCTCGCTCCTCTGCACGCTCCCGGCGGCCTCGGCGGCCAGTTCCGCAAGCTTCTCTTCGCGCATGGCCGGCTCCAGCATCCCCTTCTGGTTCAGGGACCAGAGCAGGAGGTTTTCCAGCAGGGCGCCGGTGTTCTCGGCCGAGGCGCTCAGGGCCTGCAGCCCCTCTTTGAGCTGCGCCGGGCTGAGGCGTTCGGCCTGCTCCAGCAGCTGCCGGGCCAGCAAGCGGTTGCCGGAGACGGGGTTCCGCAGGTCGTGGGAGATGATGGAGAAGAAGCGGTTGCGGGTGTCCAGCTGCGCCATCAGCAGCCGGCGTTCGCGCTGGCGGATGATCGTCCACACGAGGGCGCCGATCAGCAGCAGGTAGAGCAGCAGAAAGGGCCAGCGCAGCCACAGGGGCAGCGGGACGCGGATTTCGCGGATGGCGGAACTGCCCTTTTCCCAGCGGCCGAAGAGGTCCGAGTCCTGTTCCTCGAGGATGTGGCGCCCGGGCTGGATGCCCTCCGGGAGGCCGGAGAAGCGGCCGGGTGTCCACGCTCCCCCGCTGAGGCGGTAGCGGTGCCGGATCAGTAGCTGCAGGGGCAGATTGCCTGCCGTGCGGATGGCGAGCAGGCTGTCGGGATGGAAAAGCGCCGCGCCCTCGAGGCCGCCGAATGCCAGGCGGCCGTCGGAGAGGATGCAGGCGGTCTTTTCGCCGAAAACATCCGAGGGGAAGCCCAGTTCTTTGGGCACCCGCCCGATGCTGCCGTCGGTGTCCACGAAGTACAGGCCCTCTTCCGTTCCGGCCCAGAGGCGCCCCTTGGCATCGGCGCGGACGGACTGGACCAGTTTGCCTTTGAACAGCGGTGCCCGCCCCGGCGTCCAGAGTCCCGCGCGGGTGGCTGCCCAGAGCGTTCCGTCCGGGGCGAGGCAGAGGTCCGTGACATAGTTGTCCGGAATGGAGAGGCTGTCCAAGGGGTTTGGCAAGTATTTGGTAACCAGCCTGGTATCCTTGTCGATGAGATTGAGGCCCGCCTCCGTGGTGCCATAGGCCAGGTTTCCGTCGGCATCCTCGATGAGCCGGCTTCCCAGCCGGGAACTCAGGTAGATGGCGGAGTCGGCCGGGGGCTGCGGATAGAAGAACGGACTCAGCCATTCGGGCGGCAGGGTCCGGCCGCTGTTGCGGTCCCATTCGTTGATGCCGACGCCCTCCCAGGAGACCACATAGAAGCGGCCGTCGCGGCTCTCCAGGAAGTCTGCGATCCAGTTGTAGTGGCTGCGGTCTTCCCAGGCCACGATGTGCTGTTGCGGGTCGATGGGGCCGCTGATCTTGCCGTGGCGCCGTTTCCCGTTCTGGACGATGTCGAAGCCGGTATTGTTCCAATAGCCGATGTACAAGGCCCCTTCCCTATCCTCATAGAGGCTGGATATGCGCTCGTCGTGGGTCCCGATCCGGAGTTTTCCGTCCCGGGTCTGCAGGAGGGCGGTCACCTGGGCGGTCGAGATCGTCTGCACCTGCTGCAGGCCCGGGCAGAGCACCGACAGGCCGTTGTCCCCGCCCGTCCAGAGGTTGCCCTGGCGGTCTTCGAAGAGGCAGTAGAGTTCGCCGGAAGAGAGGCTGGCGGGGTCCTCCGGGTCGTGGGTGAATACCCGGGTCGCTTCCGGGCTTCCGGGATCGACCAGGCCCAGTCCATAGGAGCCGGCGGCCCAGAGCCGGCCCTCCCTGTCCGCGAGCAGGCGGGCGTGGGAGATGGGCAGCCGCCCGTGGTCGATCACGTCCGTCTCGCCGAAAGTGTTCAGCGTACTCCGGCCGTCGTCGAAAGCATAGAGCGTGCCGCCGAGTTCGGCGTAACTGCCTGAGCAGTGGCCTTCTGTGTAGCGGAGGCGGGCCTGGGGACGGTCCCGGTCCGCGACGAATTGTGTCCTGACGATGCGTCCGCCCAGCCAGAGCGTCCCGGCGCTGTCTTCGAATATCTGGTAATAGGGGTAATCGCCCTCGTTGTAGCGTTTGTCGTAGCGGGTCCGCATTTCTTCCCGGATGCCGTCCTCCGGTGAGAAGGAGAGTTTTACCAGCAGGCTGTCCCCCACCGTCGCCCAAACGTATCCGTCGGAGTCCGCCAGGAGGGCGCGGATGTTGCCGCCCCGGTATGCTTCGGATACGGTCTGTCCGGGCATCTCCATCACCTGCAGTCCTTCGGTGGTGCCGGCCCAGATCCTGTTGCGGGGGTCCACGGCCAGGGCGGTGATGCGCCTGCCGGGAATCAGGGTCCGGAATGCTTCGCCGTCAAAGCGGCTCAGGCCGCCCCGCGTGCCCACCAACAGGGCGCCGTCCGCATCCTGCGCGATGGCGTACACCGTGTTGGAAGGCAGTCCTTCGGCCGACAGATAGTTGACAAAGCGGGGCCGGAAAGGCTCCGTCCCGCCCGGCGCGGAGCGGGCATTCAAGCTGACGGCGAGCAGCAGCGTGAATATGACGGAGAAAGGACGCATCTTGTCGCAAATATAACAAATTCCCACCGGAATAACCTCGGTTATTTGTTCTGCTGTGGCGGATTCCACCACAAGGATGAATCCGGTGAAAGGTATCTTTGTCAAAAATCTTTTTCTATGAAGAAAATGCTTTCTTTACTGGCTGTTTTGCTGTCGCTGGCCCTCCTGCCGGCCGGCGGGCAGAACGTGAAAATCGTGAGCCAGACCTGCCCCGATTGCGGCGTGACGGTCTATGGGCGGCTTCTCGAGCCCTCGGACCACAAACCCGGATGCAAGTGGTATGTCGAACCCGAAACGGAGTCTTCCCACAACCACGAATCCGAATCTTCCTGGGGATCCTCGGCCTACTCCGACAGCCATTCTTTCGGTCTGATCGAAGGGAAACCGCTGACCAATGATGAATACTACGAACTCCTGCTCCGGACGCATTGCGACTACTGCGGAGGTGAAGGGACCAATCACGCTGCCGACTGCATTATCGGCAAGACGTACAAACTCTGGCAGGATGCCATGCATGCCGGGCGGGAATGGGACGCGATCCGCCTGCGGGACAATGTGGTGACCCTGATGCTCGGGACCACTTCCGGGATGGATAAGATCCACGCGATGCGCGGGGTGAGCGTCCCGAAGCCCGACCCTGAACCGGTCGCCGCCGAGAAGCCCAGCACCAAACTGAAGGACTATACCCCCGCGCCGGAAAAGCCCGCCGTCAGCGTCAGCGCGCCCTTGATTCCCTGTCCGCTGGCGCAGCACGCTCCCGAGTTCTCCGGCATCAATGAGCACGACATTGTCTATGACAAACCCCAGAGCCTCTCCGCGCAGCATCCCTGGGGTGAGGTTGATCTGGATGAGCTGCGGCGGGTGAAGCGTCTGGGCTACCTCGACTTCCTGTCGGATTATGATATTGAGCGATATAGCAATACGCCCGGGGGTACGGTCATTCTGGGGAAACGCACGCCCGAAGGAAAGACGCTGTGGATGGTGATGCAGCGTAACCAGGAGAGCGGAAAGTACACCGGGAGCGTGATGAATGACACAGAAGACAGTGTCGGGAAAATGGTTTCGCCGCAGGATGTCCGTCTGGAGGCGGAAGGAAGCCTCGTCGTGATGGAGTTTTCCGGTGGCTATAAAGTGGTCAAGACCATCGACGGCATTCTGGTGGTAAGGGGCTACAATATCGAAGTTCTCCCCTTGCGGGTCGATGGCCATCCTGTCATTTCGTGGAGTCAGGATCCATCCTGGGAAGGAAAAGTATTTGCCAAAGAAACCCGGCTGTACAATGACAAAGGGCAGACAATTGCAGAAGGAGAGCAACTGGAGTACTATGATGATGCTGTTATTGCCAGGATGGATAACGGGGCCCGCGCAACGCTTTACAACTGGCAGGGCGGGAGTCTTTTCTTTGATGTGGGCGGTAGGAATTCCGACAGGATGGAAGACATCCGGTGCTACAACAGTGACCGGGGCTCCTATTATGTCATCAAAATACGCGAGGGCCGATACGCCCTGATTGGCAAGGGTTTCCGCCGCGTAGGCGGCACCTATGCTTCGGCCGATGAGGCCCACGCAGCTTGGAAACAACAATAAATGAATGAGATAATGAAACGATTCCTGATTGTTTTTGCGGCCGTCCTGCTGCTCTTCTCCGCTTGCGGCGGCGGGGAGAAGAACTATTTCACCGATCTGTCCAAGGGCGAGACTTTCCTCAGTCTGCTCGCCTTCGAGGACGGAAGCCAGAAGGGCTATACGGTCATCTCGGATGTCCTGTATGCCGGCTCCGACACTTCGTCCCGCTACAAGATGGTCTTCTACCTGCCCGACGGCTGGGACGATACGTATCCGATTTTCCTGGATCGGTATGTGCCGCAGGAAGGGCCTGCGTGGACCGCTTATCAGGGGGCTCCCGTGGCCGAGGCCGCACTGAAGGAGGGCAATATGATCGTCGTCCTCGTGGCTTATGAGGAGCAGACGGCCATCCCTGACATCCTGCTGGCTGAATTCTTCCTCAAGGAGAACGATGCCGTCCTCCCGGGCGACAGCCGGCAGATCCTTACTACCGCTTATTTTGAATTCGAATGATGATGAAAACGATTCTTGTAGTTTTGATGGCGTCCGCCCTGTTCTTTTCTGCGGGACGCCAGGACCGCGTGACTTTCGTGGATAAGGGCGTGGAGAAGTGCGCGCTCAAGTCCGGGGACCGCAATGGAGACGGCGTGCTGAGCCGCGAGGAGGCCGATGCGCTGGAGGTGCTGAACCTGACCCCCTACCGCATTGACATTTTCGAGGTGGGCAGCTATGCCGACTTGAAGCAATTCCCGCATCTGAAGCAGGTCTGGCTGGGCGACAGCGAGGTCCAGGAGCTGGATCTGTCGGCGAATTACCAGCTGGAAATGGTGTGTGTCCAGAGCGAGGCGCTCAAGGTGTTGACGCTGGCCGTCGGCTGTGCTCCGAAACTGGCTATGCCGAACCGGGAAGGGGAACTCGTCGTCCGCCGGAAGTACAGCGAGAACGACCCCAATTCAATTTGGTACCGATAGCGAGTCTGCGCCGTGAAAAGATTGCTATTATTGACGATTCTGATCGGCGGGCTCGCCGCTGCGCAGACGCCGGAAGAGCTTTATCAGCAGTATATTACGCCGGAGACCCAGGCGATCCTGGATCGTTTCGAGGAGGCGGAGCGGCAGACGCAGGAGGCCGAGGAGGCCGCCCGGACCAAGAAGACGCTGGCGCTGGCGGCGGCCGTTCTCATCGGCCTGATCCCCGTGGGTGCGACCGTCCGGAACATCGTGCGGAAGAAAAGCTGGAAAGAGAATCTTTCCGGCACGCTGCAGGCGCTGGGCGTCAGCGTTTTGGGCGGAGCTGTGCTGTTCGCGCTCAACTACGGCGTGTTCCTGCTGAAGATCCGCTATGGCGATGCCTTTAACACGGCCTTCGTCTTCCTAATCGTGGCCGTGCTGATCGCAGGGAGTATTTATCTGTACCGGAAGAAGGACTGAGCCGCTAGTCTTTCGCTTCCCGCAGGTCCTTGTCGGTCATTGCGCAGACGCAGGAGTCGGACCAGACGTTTTCGGCCGTCTCCACCATATCCACGACCGTGTAGATGGGCAGGATGAGGCCCATCACTTCCACCGGCGCTCCGATTCCCGTCATCAGGGAGAGCGTCAGGAAGAAGCAGCCCATCGGCACGCCGGCGTTGCCCACGGCGGCGATCACGGAGATCAGCACCCAGAGCAACATCTGCCAGATGCTCAGGTCCATCCCCCCGCAACTCATCACGAAGAGCGAGGTCACCAGGATGAAGGCCGCGCAGCCGTTCATGTTGATGGTGGTGCAGATCGGGAGTACGAAGCGGGCGACCTTGGGGTCAGCGCCCAGCCGGTTCTCGGCGGAGGAGAGGGTGACGGGCAGGGTGGCGGCGGAGCTCTTGGTGAAGAGGGCCATCACCACGGCGGGACTCATCGCGCGGAAGACCTTCAGCGGGTTGAGCCCGCGGACGAGCAGGATGAGCGGCAGGACCACGGCGAACTGGACGAGGTTGCCGATCAGGATGACGGCGGCCCAGCGGCCGAGCGAGCCCAGGATGAGGCCGCCGGCGAGCTGGGAGCTCAGTTGGGCGGCGAAGGCCACGATGCCCAGCGGGAGGGTCTTGATGAGGGCGCGGATGAGGCGGTAGAAGACTTCCTGCAGGCCCTCGATACCATTGACCAGCACGCTCTTGCGCTCGGAGTCGGGCATGAAGCAGATGGCGAGGCCGAAGGCCGCGGCGATGAGCAGGATGCTCAGGACGTTGCCGGAGAGCAGGGGCTGGATGAGGTTGTCGGGGACGACGGAGATGATATGGTTGTAGAAACTCCCCTCTCCCTCGACGGCGGCGCTGCCGGCAATCATTTCTTTCGGGATGGGGGTCGGGGCGATCAACAGATAGAGTCCCAGACCCACCAGGGCCGCGAGGAAGGTGGTAAGCAGGGTGTAGGTGAGGGTGTGGGTGAAGATGCGGCGGGTGCTTTTCTGGCGCCCGAAACTGATCAGGGTGGTGAGGATGGCGAGGGCCACCGTGGGGACGGCGAGGAACTGGAAGAGCCGGGTATAGATGGTGGCGATGAAGTCGCAGACGGCGAGGACGGGCTCCCAGCGGAGGATGCCCAGGATGACGCCCAGGGCCAGGGCGCTGAGCCACCAGATAAGTTGTTTGTTACTGTCTTTCATTGATTTGTGATATTATTCGACGCTGTCGAGGTCAACGTCGGGCAGGGCGTTGAGGCGCTCCAGCAGCTGGACGGTGGTCTCTTTCTTCTTGATGCGGAGCTGGGTCTCGAGGCGGTAGCGTTCGCCTTGGCGGGACAGGGAGCAGTCGGAGACTTCCTTGCCCAGGGTTTCGAGGGCCTGGATCAGCGCTTTGCGGTCCGCTGCGGAGAAGACGGCACGGGCTTCGCGTTCTCCGACGCGGATGGTGTAGAAGTGCAGGGCTTCGAGGCTGGCGAGGACCAGGATGGCGCAGAGGCCGGCCATCCAGTAGAGGCCGCAGCCGGCGCTCAGGCCGATGGCGCCGGTGACCCAGAGTCCGGCCGCGGTGGTCAGGCCGCTGACATGTTTGTTCTTCATGATGATACCGCCGCCGAGGAAACCCAGGCCGCCGACTACGCCGGCGGCGACGCGGGCTGCGTCGAAGCGATCGGCTCCTGCGAAGCCGTATTGGGAGATGATCATGAAGAGGGCGGAGCCCAGGGCGACGAGGACGTGGGTGCGGATACCGGCTCCCTTGGATCGGAGTTCGCGTTCATAGCCGATGGCTGCGCCGAGAAGGCCGGCGACGACTAGGCGGATGGACAATTCTAACGCAAGTGTCATAGCACAATCATAATAACCCCCAAAGTTACAGAAAAATCTGAAAAACCTTACACTTCCCCAAAATCCGCCACCCGCCCCTGTCATCCTGAACGCCTCCCTGTCATCCTGAGCGAAGCGAAGGATCTACATCCCCCGTCGTGGCAGCCCGCTCCTCCCGGGCCTGCGCGCTGACGTCGGGCCTCGCTGATCGCCGCAGGCCCGGGAGGCCGGTCTACCCGTCGGGGTGCGCCAGAGCCCGATTCCCACCCCGCCGCCTGCTTTTCTCTCGGCCGGGGTGCGCCAGAGCCCGATTCTCACCCCGCCGCTTGGTTTTCGCTCCGTCGGGGTGTGCCAGAGCCCGATTCTCACCCCGCCAGGGCCGCCCGACGGCGGCGGTGCTCGGGCGGTCGCCGCCTCGCGGATGCGAGGCTCGGCGGCTCCCGCCGTGGTTGGTTGGCTAGCCGGACTTCAGAGCCGATGGCAGTCCTCGGGGGCGCCAGCGCCTCGGAAGGCGGTCCTCAGACCGCCCGGCGGAGACCGGGACGGAGCGCGAAGCGCGATGTCGGTAGGTCGGGAGCCGCGGGGGTAGCGAACGGAGTGAAACGCAGTGAGCGGATAAGGGGGCAGCGCCCCCTCAAGTTCGGCTCGGCGCTTAGCGGGAGGCGGGCTGAGAGCTTTGGAGGGCTCTCAGCCGCCCCCGCTCGCCCTGCAGGACGGCCCGAACCAGATAGAGGCACCAGCGGCATCTGAGCCGGGAGCGGAGAGGGGGCCTAGCGCTCCCGGAACAAGAAAAGTTGAGTCCATTTGTAGATAGGTGTCCAGAAAATCGCCATCTGGTGCATAATAACTGGCTACCTATCCCCTGAAACCTACAATATCGACCCAAAAACCCGATAGGTATCCACAAATAACGCGTAGAATGACGTTTTTGTGGACACCTGTTTTGGAGGATGGCTTCGAGATCCCGGGTCGGACCCGGGATGAGGGGGTAGATCTTTCGCTGCGCTCAGAATGACGGGTTGGCTGACCCGGGAGGAGGGACTGGGAATACAAGATCTCCCGTAACGTCCTTGAAACCAGGACACCTCGGGAGAAAAAGGCCTAAAACTCCCGTGGTCTAGTAGATTTAGGGACACCTCGGGAACCTGGAGGTATCATAGGATTGAAGATCCCGGGTCAAGGCCGATAGATCCTTCGCTGTGCTCAGGATGACAAGGATGGCGGTGGTTGAGAGGGCTTGGATGAGGTTTGGCGGGTCGGTGGTGAGTTTTTTGGGTGGTTTGGGTGTTTTTTGAAATTTTTTACTATCTTTGTCCAAGTTATGCAGTGTGTGTATTATCAGATTTCCCGTCGAGACCGAAGATAGGAGGCGTAGAACCCTCCCACATCCCCGGAAATTCGATATATATCCCAATTCAGAATTTTCGCCTCAATAATTGCAATTGACAATCTCGGTTTGTCTTGCCATTAGGGGCCATATTGTATAGTAATGAACGTTCAAGTTATGGTGGCCGATGAGCGCCACACCCGCTATGCGGAAGCGATCTGCCAGGAGATCTACATTTCTTCCCTGGAACGCAAGACCGGCATTGCCAAACGTACGCCGGAGTACATCATCGAGAAGATGCTCGCCGGAAAGGCGGTGATCGCCCTGACCGATGAGGGAGAGTTCGCCGGATTCTCCTACATCGAGTCCTGGGGCGGCAAGAGCTTCGTGGCCAATTCGGGCCTCATCGTGGCCCACCAGTTCCGCGGCCAGGGCATTGCCAAGCGCATCAAGGAGCAGACTTTCATCCTGTCCCGCAAGCTCTTCCCTGATGCCAAGATCTTCTCCATCACCACGGGCGCTGCGGTGATGAAGATGAACTACGAGTTCGGGTTCCGCCCCGTCCCCTACTCCGAGCTGACGGACGATCCGGAGTTCTGGAAAGGTTGCGAGGGCTGCCGGCATTTCGACATCCTGCAGAGCCACGATTACAAGATGTGCATCTGCACCGGCCTGCTCTATGATCCCAAGGAGCACCTGGAGATCCATTCGCCGGGGGAATAGATTTTTCGCTTCGCTCAAAATGACAAAGGATCGCTAAAAGACATTTTGGATCGCTAAAAAGATATTTTATGGAAAAGAAAAAGAAGGTCGTGGTCGCGTTCAGCGGCGGTCTGGATACCTCCTACACGGTGATGTACCTCGCCAAAGAAAAAGGCTATGAGGTCCACGCCGCCTGTGCCAACACGGGCGGATTCAGCCCCGAGCAGCTCCGCACCAACGAGGAGAACGCCTACAAGCTGGGCGCCACGAAATATGTGACCCTCGACGTCACGCAGGAATACTACGCCAAGAGCCTCAAGTATATGATCTGGGGCAATGTGCTCCGCAACGGCACCTATCCCATCTCGGTATCCTCCGAGCGCATCTTCCAGGGTATGGCCATCGCCCGCTACGCCAACGAGATCGGCGCGGACGCCATCGCCCACGGCTCCACCGGTGCCGGCAACGACCAGGTCCGTTTCGATGTGACCTTCCTGGTGATGTGCCCCCAGATGGAGATCATCACCCTCACCCGCGACGGCAACCTCTCCCGCAAGGACGAGGTGGACTATCTCAACGCCCACGGCTTCAATGCCGATTTCGCGAAGCTCAAATACTCCTACAATGTCGGCATCTGGGGCACTTCCATCTGCGGCGGCGAGATCCTCGATTCAAAGCAGGGCCTGCCCGAGAGCGCCTACCTCAAGCAGGTCTCCAAGACCGGCTCCGAGATCCTGAGCCTGGGCTTCGAGAAGGGTGAACTGAAGAGCGTGAACGGCGTGGAATACACCGACAAGATCGCCGCCATCCAGGCCGTGGAGGCCGTGGGAGCTTCCTACGGCATCGGCCGCGATATGCACGTGGGCGATACGATCATCGGCATCAAGGGCCGTGTGGGCTTCGAAGCCGCCGCGCCGATGCTCATCATCGGGGCCCATAAATTCCTGGAGAAATTCACCCTCTCCAAGTGGCAGCAATACTGGAAAGACCAGGTCGCGAATTGGTACGGGATGTTCCTGCACGAGAGCCAGTATCTCGAGCCCGTGATGCGGGACATCGAGGCGATGCTCGAGAGCAGCCAGCGCAACGTGAACGGCACCGTGACCCTCGAACTCCGCCCCTACGGTTTCTCCACCGTGGGCGTGGACTCCCCCGACGATCTGCTCAAGAGCAAGCTCGGCGAGTACGGCGAGACCCAGCGGGGCTGGACGGCCGCGGAGGCCAAGGGCTTCATCAAGGTCACGTCCACGCCGCTGCGTGTCTATTACGGCAATCACCCGGAAGAATTCAAGGGCGATGATTAAGGTCGGCATTATCGGCGGCGCCGGCTACACGGCGGGCGAGTTGATACGCATCCTGGTGAATCACCCGGAGGCGGAGATCGTCTTCGTGCACTCGGGCAGCAACGCCGGCAATCCCCTCCACGCCGTCCACAGCGGCCTGCTGGGCGAGACGGATCTGCGTTTCAGTGACAACTGGGACCTCGATGCCGTGGACGTGCTTTTCCTCTGCTCTGCGCACGGGAAGAGCCGGGAGTTCTGGGAGCAGAACCCCTGCCCCGCCGGCCTGAAGGTAGTGGACCTCGCGCAGGACTACCGCGACGAATCCGAAGGCTATGTCTATGGCCTGCCCGAATGGCAGCGGGACAAGATCCGCTGCGCCGACAAGATCGCCAATCCCGGCTGTTTCGCCACGGCCATCCAGCTCGGGCTGCTGCCCCTCGCGGACGCCGGCCTGCTCTCCGGGACCGTCCACGTGACCGCGATCACGGGTTCGACGGGCGCGGGGGTCAAGCCCTCGGCGACCACGCATTTCAGCTGGCGCAGCGACAATCTCTCGACCTACAAGGTCTTCGAGCACCAGCATCTGAAGGAAATCTGCCGCAACCTCGGAGAGATCCTTCGCTTCGCTCAGGATGACAGGAAGTGTTGTCCTCCTTCGATCCAGTTCGTGCCGATGCGGGGCGACTTCGCCCGGGGCATCTTCGCGAGCATCACCCTGGACTGCCCGCTCGACGGCGCCCGGGCACTCTCCCTGTACAAGGACTACTACGCCGATGCGCCTTTCACCTTCGTGTCCGACACGCCGGTAGATCTCAAGCAGGTGGTCAATACCAACAAGTGCCTCCTCGCGCTGGAGAAGCACGGCGATACCCTCGTGGTCAGTTCGGTGATCGACAACCTTCTCAAAGGGGCCTCCGGACAGGCGGTCCAGAATATGAACTTGATTTTCGGAATTCCGGAGACTTCCGGCCTGAAGCTGAAGGCATCAGCATTCTAGCGAGCGATGGAACTTTTCGATGTCTATTCCCTTTTTGACGTGGCGCCCGTGCGGGCGCGCGGATGCACCGTCTGGGACGACAAGGGGCAGGAATACCTCGACCTTTACGGCGGGCACGCCGTGATCTCCGTGGGCCACTGCCATCCGCATTATGTGGCCGCCCTGAAGGAGCAGCTGGACCGGATCGGTTTCTACTCCAACAGCGTGCGCAACCCCCTGCAGGAGCAGCTGGCGAAGCGCATCGGCGAGGTCAGCGGCTATGAGGATTACAGCCTGTTCCTCGACAACAGCGGTGCGGAATCCAACGAGAACGCCGCCAAGCTGGCTTCCTTCCACACCGGCAAGGACCGTATCATTGCCTTCCGGCGCAGTTTCCACGGCCGCACTTCCGGCGCCGTGGCCCTGACGGACAACCCGGCGATCATCTCCCCTTTCAATGCCCACCACCGCGTGACCTTCTGTGACTTGAACGACGGCACGGCCGTCGCCGACGAACTCGCCAAGGGGGGCGTCGCGGCCGTAATTGTGGAGGGTATCCAGGGTTGCGGGGGCATCCACGTGCCCGAGCCGGGCTTCCTGCAGCATCTATCCCGCCTGTGCGAGCACTACCACGCCGCGCTCATCCTCGACGAGGTGCAGAGCGGCTACGGACGCACGGGCAAATTTTTCGCCCACCAGTGGGCGGGTATCCGGCCCGACATCATCACCCTCGGCAAGGGCATCGCGAACGGATTCCCCTGCGGGGGCATCCTGATCTCCCCGGCATTCCGGCCGCGCAAGGGTATGCTCGGCACCACTTTCGGGGGCAATTACCTCGCCTGCGCGGCGGCCCTCGCCGTGCTGGACATCATCGAGCAGGAGGACCTGGTGGAGAACGCCCGCGTCGTGGGCGAATACCTCAAGGCCCATCTCCCGCAGAGCCCGCGCATCAAGGAGGTCCGCGGTCGCGGCCTGATGCTCGGCATCGAGATGAACGAGAGCGTCGCTCCCCTGCGGAAGGCGCTCCTCTACGACAAGCACATCTTTACCGGCGTGGCCGGAACGAATATGATACGGCTGCTCGCCCCGCTCTGCCTCACGCAGGCCGAGGCGGACCGTTTCCTGCAAGCATTCAACGAAGTTCTCGCGCAATGAAATCCTTCTTCCACGTCAGCGATATCGGCGACCTCGGCGCAGCGCTCGAGGAAGCCCGGCAGGTGAAGGCCACCCCCTTCGCCTGGAAGCATCTCGGAACGGACAAGACCATCATGCTGGTCTTCTTCAACAGCAGCTTGCGCACCCGCCTGAGCAGCCAGAAGGCCGCGCTGAACCTGGGGATGAATCCCATCGTGCTCAACATCGGGCAGGACAGCTGGAAGCTGGAGACTCAGATGGGCGTGGTGATGGACGGCGATAAGTCCGAGCATCTGCGCGAGGCCATCCCGGTGATGACCTCCTATTGCGACCTGATCGGCATCCGTTCTTTCGCGGGCCTGACGGACCGCGGATACGACTATTCCGAGACTGTCCTGCGCCAGTTCATCGACTATGGCGGCAAGCCGGTGATCAGCCTGGAGTCCGCCACCGTGCATCCCTGCCAGGCTTTCGCGGACCTGATCACCATCGAGGAATACCGCACCAAGCCGCGTCCCAAGGTGGTGATGACCTGGGCCCCGCACCCGCGGGCTCTCCCCCAGGCCGTCCCGAACTCTTTCGCCGAATGGATGAATGCGGCGGACGTGGACTTCGTGATCACGCATCCCCGCGGCTATGAACTCGACCCCGCTTTCGTCGGTCCCGCCCGCGTGGAGTATGACCAGATGAAGGCCCTGGAAGGGGCGGATTTCGTGTATGCCAAGAACTGGTCCTGCCCCGGGGTCACGAATCCCGCCCAGTACGGCCAGGTCCTCAGCAAGGATATGAGCTGGACCGTGGACGCGAAGCACATGGCCGTGACGGACAATGCTTATTTCTTGCACTGCCTGCCCGTGCGGCGCAATATGATCGTGTCCGACGAGGTGATCGACTCCCCGCGGAGCCTGGTGATCCCGGAGGCGGCCAACCGCGTCGTGTCCGCCCAGGTGGTGATGAAACGCATGCTCGAGAGCCTATGATCAGCGTCTACAAGGTCGGGGGCAATGTCGTGGACGATCCGGCGGCGCTGGATCGTTTCTGCCGCGCATTCGCCGCGCTGGAGGGGCCGAAAGTGCTCGTCCACGGGGGCGGCGTGCGGGCCAGCCAGGTGCAGAAGGCCCTGGGCCAGGAGCCCGTCAAGATCGAGGGGCGGCGCGTCACCGACGCGGCCGCGCTCGAGGTCGTGACGATGGTCTATGCCGGCTGGTGCAACAAGGACATCGTCTCCCGCCTGCAGGCGCTGGGCTGCAACGCCATCGGCCTCGCCGGCTGTGACGGGGGCGTGCTCACTGCCAAGCGCCGCCCGCCCAAGACCCTCAGCGACGGGGTGACGAAAGTGGATTTCGGCTTCGTGGGCGACGTCACGGCGGCTTCGGTCAACGCTCCGTTCCTGCACAGCCTGCTGGACGGCGGGCTGGTGCCCGTACTCAGTGCGATCAACCACGACGGCGCCGGGCAGCTGCTCAATACCAATGCCGACACCGTGGCCGCTGCGATTGCCGTAGCGCTGGGTGCAAAACTATTTTATTGTTTCGAAAAAAATGGCGTACTTTGTGACCGGAATGACGAAAGCAGCGTGATTCCGATCCTGGACCCGGCGCTTTGCCGGACGCTGCAGGCCGAAGGGCGCATCGCCGAGGGGATGATCCCCAAGCTCGACAATGCGTTCCGGGCTCTGCGGGACGGTGCGGCCGGAGTCGTGATACGCAGCGCCGACCTGTCCGAGACAGGCGGCACCGAATTGAAGTTATGAGCTTGAAGGAAGATTCCATACAGCTGCTCCGGCAGATGGTGCGCATCCCCTCCCGTTCGGGTGAGGAAGGCGCCGTGGCCGCGCTCGTGAGCGGGGCGCTCGATGCGTGGGGAATCCCCCACGAGATCGTCCGGGGCAACGTGCTGGCCCTCAACCGACGATTCGACCCCTCCAAGCCTACCCTCGCCCTCGACGCCCACCTGGACACGGTCCCTGCCAACGGCGGCTATACCCGTGATCCGTTCGACTCCGGCAACGACCCGGATATCATTTACGGTCTGGGCTCCAATGACGATGGCGGAAGTGTAGTGTCGATGATCGCTGCGTTCCGCCATTTCTTTGACGCCCGGATGCCGTTCAACCTGATGCTGGTCCTCTCCTGCGAGGAAGAGGTGGCCGGGCCGGACGGCGCCCGCTGGCTCTTCGCGCCCGACGGGCTTTTCGCCTCCAGCGGGGCCTGGCCGATGCCGAAACGGGTCATCGTGGGCGAACCCACCGGGATGCGCATCGCGAGCAGCGAGCGCGGCCTGCTGGTGCTGGATGGCGAGGCGCAGGGCGTGAGCGGCCACGCGGCCCGCGGCGAAGGGGTGAACGCCCTCTACATCGCCCTCGACGACATCGCGGCCCTGCGCTCGCACCGCTTCACGCGACATTCGGATTTGATGGGCGACGTGCATCTCAACGTGACGATGATTTCCGCCGGACAGGCGCACAATGTGATTCCCGACGTATGCCGCTTCGTCGTGGACATCCGCCCGACCGAACAGTACACCAACCCCGAGATCGTGGAGGAACTGCAGGCGCTCTGCCGCAGCAAGCTCAGCCCCCGCAATCTCGCCAACCGCTCCTCTGCGACGCAGAGCGGCTCTCCCCTGCTCGCCGCCGCGGCGCAGCTCGGCATCGAGACCTATTCCTCGCCTACGACCTCCGACTGGATGCGCATCGGCTGCGATGCGGTCAAGATGGGACCCGGCGAGTCCGCCCGCTCCCACAAGGCGGACGAATACATCCTCGCCCGCGAGATTTCGGAGGGGATAGATGGATATATAGCATTTATTGAGACTCTATATGGCTACTCTCTGGAATAAAGGCACTTCCGCAACGGAAGCCGTGGAGCGTTTTACGGTCGGGAACGACCGGGTCCTCGACCGCAGGCTCGCCCGTTATGATGTGCAGGGTTCGCTCGCGCACATCCGGATGCTCGCGCAGATCGGCCTGCTGAGCGAGGACGAATGTGCGGTCCTGACCGCCGCGCTGGAGCGCATCGCCGCACGGATCGAGGCGGGCGATTTCGAACTCGAACCCGATGTGGAAGACATCCATTCGCAGGTGGAACTGCTGCTCACCCGGGAGCTGGGAGAACTGGGCGGCAAGATTCATTCCGGCCGCTCCCGCAACGACCAGGTCCTCGTGGACATCAAACTTTTCCTGCGCGACGAACTGCTTGCCGTGCGCGAGGAGGTCCTGACCCTGTTCCGCACCCTGCAGGCCCTCAGCGAGCAGTATAAAGAAGTGCTCCTGCCCGGGTACACGCACATGCAGGTGGCGATGCCCTCTTCCTTCGGCCTGTGGTTCGGCGCATATGCCGAGGCCCTCGTGGACGATATGAACGTCCTCGGCGGAGCGTGGAAGGTGGTGGACCGCAACCCGCTCGGCTCGGCCGCGGGCTATGGCAATTCCTTCCCCCTGGACCGGCAGATGACCACCGACCTGCTCCACTTCGCCTCCCCTGTCTACAATAGCGTCGCCGCCCAGATGCAGCGCGGGCGCACGGAGCGGACCGTGGCTTCGGCCCTGGGTGGCATCGCGCTCACGCTCAATAAGTTCGCGGCGGACTGCTGCCTGTATATGTGCCCCAATTTCGGCTTCATCCATTTCCCGGACGAGCTGACCACGGGCTCCAGCATCATGCCCCACAAGAAGAATCCCGACGTCTGGGAGATCCTGCGCGGCAAGTGCAACCGCATCCTCTCCTGCGAGAACGAGATCGCCCTCCTCTGCAGCAACATGCCCCACGGCTACCACCGCGACGCCCAGCTGCTCAAGGACATCCTCTTCCCCGCCCTGGAGGATCTGCACGCCTGTCTGCAGATGTGCGATTATATGCTCGCGCACATCGAAGTGCGCACGGACATCCTCGACAATCCGCTCTACGACTACCTCTTCACCGTGGAGGAGGTCAACCGCCGTACCCTCGCCGGGGTCCCCTTCCGCGACGCCTACCGCCAGGTGGGCATCGAGGTGAACGAGGGGCGTTTCCGCTACAGCGGGGGCGAAACCAAGGACCTGAAGGCCTCCGACCTGGGCCACACGCATCTGGGGAGCCTGGGCAATCTGTGCAACGACAAGATCGCCGCGCTGATGGACGCGGCTTCCAAATGGAAATAAGCAAAGAACAATATCAAGATGGCAACACGCAAAAAAGTGAAACTCGTCCTGCAGAACGGACGCACCATGGTGGGCTGGGGCTTCGGCTACGATGGCCCCTGCGACGGAGAGGTGGTCTTCTCCACGGCCATGGTGGGCTACACCGAGAGCCTTACCGATCCCTCTTATTCGGGCCAGATCCTCTGCCTGACGTATCCGATCCTGGGCAACTACGGCATCCCGCCGATGGAAGTGGACGATTACGGGATCATCAAGAGTTTCGAGTCTGAGAAAATCTGGATCCGCGGCTTGATCGTGACCGACTATAGCGAGAACTACAGCCACTGGGACGCCGTCCAGAGCCTCGGCGACTGGATGGCGGCACAGAAGATTCCTGGCATCTGCGGCATCGACACCCGCCTCCTGACCCAGATCCTGCGCGAAGAGGGAACGATGCTCGGCAAGATCGTTCCTGCGGACGACGAGAGTCCGTTCGACGTGCCTGACCCCCACCAGGACAATCAGGCTGCGCTGGTAAGCTGCAAGGAGATCATCCGTTACGGAAAGGGCGACAAGAAGGTCGTGCTGGTGGACTGCGGCGTGAAGCACCAGATCCTGCGCAACCTGGTGATCCGCGGGGTGGAAGTCATCCGTGTGCCTTGGGATTACGACTTCAACCAGCTGGAGTGGGACGGTCTGTTCCTCTCCAACGGGCCGGGCGATCCGATGCACTGCCAGGTGACGGTGGAGCACATCCGCAAGGCGATGGAGACCGGCAAGCCCATCTGCGGTATCTGCATGGGCAACCAGCTGCTCGGCCTGGCCGTCGGCGCCAAGACCTATAAATTGAAATACGGCCATCGCTCCCACAACCAGCCGGTGCGCCAGTGCGGCACCGACAAGTGCTATATCACCGCCCAAAACCATGGGTTCGCCGTGGACGACGCCACCCTGCCCGCCGACTGGGAGCCTTTCTTCATCAATATGAACGACGGCACCAATGAGGGCATACGCCACACGAGCAAGCCTTTCTTCTCGGCCCAGTTCCATCCCGAGGCTTCCAGCGGCCCGGAAGATACCGAATTCATCTTTGACGATTTTATTTCCAAGTTATGATCGACTCCAACATAAAGAAAGTACTGGTGCTCGGATCGGGCGCCCTCAAGATCGGCGAAGCCGGCGAATTCGACTACAGCGGCTCGCAGGCCCTCAAGGCCCTCCGCGAGGAAGGCATCAGCACCGTCCTGATGAATCCCAACATCGCCACGGTCCAGACTTCCGAGGAAGTTGCGGACAAGGTGTATTTCCTGCCTGTGACCCCCTTCTTCGTGGAGAAGGTCATCCAGAAGGAGCAACCGCAGGGCATCCTGCTCTCCTTCGGCGGCCAGACTGCGCTCAACTGCGGCGTGGAGCTGTTCAAGAGCGGTGTGCTCGAGAAATATGGCGTCCAGGTGCTTGGCACGCCGGTGCAGGCCATCATCGACACCGAAGACCGGGAACTCTTCGTCGAGCGCCTGGATGAGATCAAGGTCAAGACGATCAAGTCGCACGCCGCCGAGAATCTCGAGGAAGCCCGCGCCGCCGCCCGCGAGGTGGGTTATCCGGTCATCCTGCGCGCCGCCTACGCCCTGGGCGGCCTGGGCTCCGGCTTCTGCGAGAACGAGGAAGAACTGGAGGCCATGGCCCGGAAGTCCTTCTCCTTCTCGCCGCAGGTGCTGGTGGAGAAGTCCCTGCGCGGCTGGAAGGAAATCGAGTTCGAAGTGATGCGCGACCGCTACGACAACTGCATCTGCGTCTGTAACATGGAGAACTTCGATCCGCTGGGCATCCATACCGGCGAGAGTATCGTGGTGGCGCCCTGCCAGACGCTCAGCAACGACGAATGCAATTTCCTCCGCAAGAAGGCCATCGAGATCGTCCGGCACATCGGCATCGTGGGTGAATGTAACATCCAGTATGCCTTCAGCCCGGACGGCGATGATTACCGCGTGATCGAGATCAACGCCCGACTGAGCCGTTCTTCCGCGCTGGCGTCCAAGGCCACGGGCTATCCCCTCGCCTTCATCGCCGCCAAACTCGGCCTGGGCTACGGCCTGCACGAACTCAAGAACACCGTGACCAAGACCACGCCCGCCTTCTTCGAGCCGGCCCTGGATTACGTGGTGGTGAAGATCCCCCGCTGGGACCTCAATAAATTCAAGGGTGTCTCGCGCGAGATCGGCTCCAGCATGAAAAGCGTCGGCGAGGTGATGGCCATCGGCCGCACCTTCGAGGAGGCGATGCAGAAGGGCCTGCGCATGATCGGCCAGGGGGCCAACGGCTTCGTGTGCAACAAGCCGTTCAAGAAGGAAGACCTGGACGACGCGCTGCGCCATCCGACGGACATGCGCATCTTCGCCGTCGCGGCCGCCTTCGAAGCGGGCTATTCTGCGAACCGCATCTATGATCTGACCAAGATCGACCGCTGGTTCCTGG
>JAEEGH010002491.1_pt1 | contig 49763 bp, 48 predicted proteins | sample 9134181 | NCBI WGS metagenome assembly JAEEGH01 (sample SAMN16246544, study PRJNA631951) | gut metagenome | biome: gut microbiome; feature: rumen; material: DP-attached | host: Bos | place: Iran: Karaj | collected 2018-10
TAGCAAAACTATTTATGCAGAGTTTGCTACTGACACTCCCATCCAGAAATTACTTAAGAATGGACCAGACTATTGTATCGTTTCTGCAGGAATCAACGATTCCAACTTAAAATTAGGATGTTATTACTATCAACAACATATTAAATTAATCGTTGATTTCCTCTTGCGTAACAAAAGCGTTCCCATCATCATAGAAATTCCAGACTATAACATTGAAAAAGTCTATTCCGAGTCATCTCTAATGCAAAAAATACGAAGGCATTTTTCGATGGCAGTGACAGGAAGTAGTTTAGACTGTCGAAATGAAAATCGTCAAGCATTAATCTTCATGATTGAACAAAACCATTATAGTAATAATGTTATTGTTATAAGAAAACATCAATGGAACCCTTCGGGTTACAAAGATCCACGCCATATTTATAAAGAAGACGGGATTCACATAAATGATAAAGGCTATCAGATTTTGGACTCATGTATTATACAATCTATTTTAAAGGATTATTATCATAAAAAGATGCAATTATCAAAATAAAACAAATTTTGTGTTATAAAAAGATATTTTTCTTTTGTTATAATTATTTTTTTTATTACTTTTGTAGAATAAAACCAAAAACAAAAAGTGGGAGAGCGAGTTCATAAAAGCATGTTGAATGCGGAAGTAAATCTTTTATTTTACTTCCTTTCGCTCTTTTTAACCTTTTTCTCTCGTAAAATCTTCCTCGACAACCTTGGTGCCGAGTTCATTGGTTTGACAGGAACTCTCAATAATATTTTAGGATACCTCAATCTCTCTGAGTTAGGCATTTCAGCTTGTATTGGCTATTTCCTTTTCAAGCCTATTCAGACCAACAACAGAAAAGAAATCCAAGATATTCTGTCCTTATTAGGTTATTTATATAAATGGATTGGCATCATTATATTTGTGGCAGCCGTTATTGTTAGCCTTTTCTTCCCGCTCATTTTCTCAAATGCAGGATTAGGACTGAGCATCATCTATTTTGCTTTCTATTCATTCCTTGGTTCATCGCTCATCGGCTATTTCATTAACTACCGGCAGATTCTCCTCGGGGCAGACCAAAAAAGCTATTTAGTAGCAATATACTATCAATCTGCCAATTTAGTTAAGTTGGGGCTTCAAATCTATCTAGCATATCATTATAAGAATTTATATGTTTGGGTTGCCATTGAATTCCTCTTTGGTATTATCGGATGCATCATTCTCAATTGGAAGATCAACAAAGAATACCCTTGGCTTAAGGTTGATAAGCAACAGGGTAGGCAACTGTTGAACCAATACCCGGAAATTATTACCAAAACCAAACAGGTCTTTATTCATAAAATAAAGGATTTTGTATTGGTAAAGAGTGATGAACTATTCATCTTCTTATTTGTGTCACTAAAAATGGTTGCATATTATGGCAACTATATGATTATCATATCAAAACTCATTTCCATGTTTTCTGCCATTACTGGCAGTGTAGGTGCCAGCGTAGGGAACCTTGTTGCAGAAGGGAACAAAGAACGCATGCAAAAAGTATTCTGGGAATACACCACCATCCAGCACGCCATTGCCGCCACTCTTACCTTCTCACTTTATGCCTTTTTGGAACCTTTTGTATCACATTGGTTAGGTTCAGAATACATCATGGACAACCGCATTCTCCTTCTATTGGTTATTTACATATACATTACGAACTCCCGGAATGCTGTCGATTCATTTAATTACGCCCATGGCCTCTACGCAGATGTCTGGGCTGCATGGGCAGAATTAATTATTAATGTTAGTGTTACCATTATATGTGGATTGAAGTGGGGAATCATTGGCATTTTGCTTGGAAAGATTGCCAGCCTTATCCCCATAGTTGTTATTTGGAAGCCCTATTACCTCTTTAATTCTGGTTTTAAGGAATCTGTATGGATATACTGGAAAGGAGTTCTTCGCAACTATGCCATATCAGTCTTTGCCATCGGAACATCTCTCTATTTCATTCAATTCATTCCCATCAGTCCCTATCACACCATAGGCGATTGGGTAGTATATAGTGCCATAGGCATGTTTATTTTCCTCCTTATTGAGCTTTCAGTAACATTTCTATTTGCCAAAGGCGCCAAAGACAGTCTCTATCGAATTAAAAACATTAGAAAGCAATGAAGTATTCTATTATTACAATTAACTACAATAACAAAGAAGGGCTTAGAAAGACCATTGAAAGTGTAATCCACCAAACTTATCGTGACTTCGAATATATAGTTATTGATGGTGGCTCTACAGATGGGAGTGTAGAAGTTCTTAAAGAGTATGATGCCTACATTGACTACTGGGTCTCAGAACCCGACGGAGGTATATACAATGCCATGAATAAAGGTATCATAAAAGCGACAGGTAACTATCTGAACTTCATGAACTCAGGAGATTGTTTTTATGCCACTGATATTTTGGAGAAAGTGGCACACTATCAATATGATACAGACTTTATCATCGGAAAAGACTACCATTTCAATACGGAAAAGCAACAAGGCCATGCCTCTGTCCAGCCTCCCCGAACAACCATGATTCACTTTTTTATGTCGACTTTAGACCACCAAAGTACATTTATCAAAAGAGAGTTGTTTGACAATTCGCCATACGATGAAAACTACAGGCTCGTATCAGATTGGATTTTTTTCACAGAGAAAATAGTCAAGGAAAACAAGCGAGTTCAATTCATCCCTGATATCATCTGCCGTAGAGAAGAGGGAGGACTATCAGAGCAACAACGAGAAAAGAACAGAAAGGAAATCAACGAATACCTCCACCAATTGCTGCCTGATGGTGTCTATCAGGACTATGCGACAATTGCCAAACTCGACAAGACAACGGCTTATCAGCTGTTAGACATTTGTGAGGATAACAAGAAGCGTCGTATACTCACTATTTGCATTAAAGTCATATTTAAACTTATGAAGAAATAGAAACATATGCTATTCAACTCGATAGACTTCCTTATATTCCTGCCAATAGTATTTATCCTTTATTGGCTTATTTCAGCCTATCGCCGTTGGCAGAATTTCTTTTTAGTTGTTATCAGTTACATCTTCTATGGATGGTGGGACTGGAGATTTCTTTTTCTTATCGCTCTGACATCTTTTTGCAGTTTTTGCAGCGGCTTTTATATTGAGAAGTTTGAAAGAAGTCGAAAGATACAACAACTAATCAGCACCTTAAATATTGTTCTGAATTTATTAATATTGGGGATTTTCAAGTATTACAATTTTTTCATTGAAAACATACAAGCACTTTTTGATATAATTGGCTACAAACTGGACTGGGTCACTATCAATGTCATATTACCCGTTGGTATCAGTTTCTATACTTTTCAGGCACTTAGCTATACTATTGATGTCTATCAGAAAAAATTAAAAGCCACAAAAGATATCATTGAGTTTTTTGCCTTTATCAGTTTCTTCCCCCAATTGGTTGCTGGCCCTATAGAAAGGGCAACAAACCTATTACCACAATTTCAAAAGAAGCGCTGTCTTAATTATCCAGAAGCAGTGGACGGAGCACGTCAAATGCTTTGGGGATTTTTCAAAAAACTGGTAATCGCAGATAACTGTGCCGAGATTGTCAATTTATATTGGAATGGTTATGAGGGACTTCCCGGAGTGATGTTGGTTCTATTGGGCATTCTATTCACATTCCAGATTTACTGTGACTTCTCTGGTTACTCAGACATCGCCATCGGATGTGCCAAACTGTTCGGTTTTAATCTCATGAGAAATTTCAACCATCCCTATTTCTCTAGAAGCATTCCTGAGTTCTGGAGAAGATGGCATATCTCATTAACAACCTGGTTCCGGGATTATATATATTTCCCTTTAGGTGGAAGCCGATGTAGTAAAGCCAAATTCATACGTAATGTTTTCATTGTATGGGGTATTAGTGGCCTATGGCACGGAGCAAACTGGACATTCGTTTGCTGGGGTCTTTTCCACGCAACCTTATTAGCCATATACAATATAATTGGAATAAACACAAAATACAAAACTATCATTGCGTACGGAAGACTTTTCCCCAATATCAAGGAAGCCATACAATTATTACTCACCTTTACATTTGCCGTATTTGGATGGATATTATTCCGTGCAGAAAGTATGTCCCAGGCTTACGGCTTTGTCACATCGATATTCACCCATCCATTCCTCGAAGGACTTGTTGATGGAAAGAAATGGCTATTTGCCAGTCTCCTTTTGCTATTAGTTGAATGGTTTCAAAGAGATAAACAACATGCGCTGGATTTTCCACAAAACAAATTCTTCAGACATAGACTTGCCAGATGGCTTGTTTATTATATCCTCATCTGCATTATTATCAATTTTGCAGGATCAAGCCAGTCCTTTATATATTTTCAATTCTGAGATATGAAAAGTGTTATCAGATTCATACTAATAAACCTGCTATTTATTTCACCTATAGCCATCTACTATAGTGTAAAAACCGCATGGCTCCTCAAAGACGACAAATACAAGGAGAGCATCTATGGAAATGAAATATATCGCGCCATAGAAAAGAGCAGAAAGAAAACTTCCTACAAGAAACTCATTATGGGAGACAGCACAGCAAACCAGTTCTACAATTGCAAAGAAGAAGATCCTGACAGTGCCTATACACTATGCTGCAATCAGGCTATTGGCATGATCGGACAATATATACTTCTAAATAATTATATTAATGCCGGGAACCGCCCCGATAGCGTTTTCCTTGTCTATACCCCTTTCAGTTTCTGGGATAACCTTGATCAGGTATATACTTATCACTACTTCTTGAAGCCTTTCTACTATGATGAATATAGACCACTCATGACGAATACTGTTATCAAACAAATACAAAAGATACCCAAATATTGGATATGTCATATCCCATTTGTTCAAACAACAGGATGGGCACCAAATATAAAACAGGAGAAAAGAAATTATACGTTTCTTTCTCCTATATGCAAAGAATACCTGTCTAAGATTGAGTCACTTAGTAAGGAATACAATTTCAGCTTTGAGATTATTCCGACATTTGTCGCAGAGCATTGGAGAGATAGCATTAGCCATTTCAACCGCCAAGAGTTTGCTCAACACGGTTATGCCAATAAACTAAACCAATATTTGAATCAAATTAGTTTTTTGGCAGACTCCTGCTTCGTGGACGAAGTGCATTTAAAGAATCCCCAACTATATAAGGCTCAGATAGACCGCCAGCTCAACATTTAAACTAAAGAGGTCTTCATATGACCTTGTAGCCACACGAAAACCTCTTTAGTTAATGCGATCAAGTTAATATGGAACACCTGCCAACATAGACAAGAACTTATTCTTTTCTATTATCCTTTGGGAATAATACATTATGAACATCATAAGAAGAGAAATAGCACATGAAACAACGTCTAATAGTCCCATAGAAGTAATATACCCAACTCGCCACATAACTTTAGACAACAAAGCATTCAAAACAAAAGACATCGTGTAAAAAACAAGCGTATATTTTCCGTATTTGACTATGTATTTCATCCACCGAAAATTGTGTAGTTCAATACCTATACGAATCCATGATAATATAGCAATGCTGCCAACTGTACCAATTAAAAATCTATAAACCAAAGAGAACAATGAGTTTATATTAACTTCACAAATATGAAAAGGTGATAAATAAATAGAATACCGAACATCCCAAAAATAATATAAGATGACATACAACAATGAAAAAAGACACGCCACATATATATTTATACGGTTTATTGAGTAACGAAGACCATAACCAACCCATAGAAAAGGTATCATATAGCAAATCTTTTCAAAACACTGAAAAGGAACCAATGAGAGAAATAATATTGAAAACAAGCATAAGCCGAGTTGAGAAGATAAAAAATAAGCCATAATTTTAATTGTCATCAAACAAACGAACAAAGAAGACAGATACCAATATGCCGACCAATAATCAATATGCTTGGGATATGTTATCGCAGATAATATCAAAAACCAAGCCGTCATTGGAACCAGCAAGCGTATCACTTTCGAAAAGAAAAACTCTACAAAAGGAGTCTCACGAATTTTAGATATGTTCATGACAAATCCACTCGATACCATAAAGACTGCCATATTGAAGGAAATAAAGGAATCTTTACTTATCAACAATACAGGAAAGGGATTTCCATTTAGCTGTTGTGCACAATGAGCCCATGTTACTAAAAACATAGCAAACACCTTACAAAAATCAATATATTCGAAACGACGCGGAGGAATCAATTCCATTTTCAATTATTTATTACGACCTAATAAAATTGGGAAGATTAATTCTGCGATACGTATTATTGGTAAAAAGCAGATTAATATAAGAGCTGAAAACAACAGGTCTTCCCCCCACATACGATCGGGAAGTTCCATTAGTCTACGAACGATAATTATATGAAAACCTATTATTAATATTGAACCCTTTGAAAGCGATAAAACCATCTGACGATATGGCAAATGACTCATCCACTGTGAAACTACATATAGGAACAAAGAACCTGCCATTCCACCAACAAGATAAAGGAAATAGTTATTGCCATAGCCATTTTTATACATCCAGACATAACCATTAAGTTTTCCACATACAGTAATTAAGCTTAAGGCAACAACAAACAAAGGTATTCCCATCCGATAGCTGTTCATTTTGTTTAAGACCGATTTTGCTGGTTTTATAAATACTCCAATTAGGAAAAAAGGCATACATACCACCACGTTCACATTGGCGTTACTTACTTCAAAACCAATATAATGGAGATATATTGCGCCTGCAGAAAGAAGAATGAAAAGTGAAACATATGCCCACTTTTTTTCTGGAAGAGCCTGCATTATAAGCCTCATAACCATCAATGTATAAAAATACCAACATGGTCCCATGCACCATCGATGGCCAAGCAGAAGCCACTTGAAAAACCAAGGCCACGATACATCATAATTTGTCCCCAATGCCACACAACGAAAGAAAGCCTCCAAATGCATCAAGACACTCATGATAAGCGTAGGTACTAGTAACTGCCAAAAACACTTTTGAACACATGTTCGCCAATCTGCAGCACGCTTATACAAAAAGCCCGAAATAAGACAGAATACCTGTACACTAAATACATATAAATATATATGGCCTTTAGAAAAAAAATGTCCCCAAATAATTGACAAAATAGCCAACACTTTCATCCAGTCAAGCCATTGTATTCTTTCTTTTATTTGTAATTCTGTCATTTTCTACTATTATTTGCTACAAAGTTAGTAAGTTTTTTTTTATATACAAAATAAAAAACAAAAAAAGTGGGAACAACTTGCATTTTTAAAAAAATAGCTGTATCTTTGCAGAAAAATGTATTAGATGAGAGTTATTTGTGATGCTCCTGGGCAAACTTGTAATAGATTGTGGACTTATGTTACCAGCGTATCCCAATGTATTGCAGAGCACAAAGACATGGTGATTCTTTTCTATGACTGGACCATAGAAGACTTCCCACATTTGCTTCATGCTCCATTCATTCATTTTCCTTTATGGCATCCATGGTTTTTGAGACTACCCAGAGGATGGGGTTGGTATAAGCATTTAACATGGATAGTAACTCATAGCAAGAGTTGGGATAAAGTTTTTAATTTCCTTGGTTTTACTAAGGGTTGGTCTACTCGTACTGACATTCGCTATTTGAAAGCAACACTTCCCAGACTCCAAAAAATATTCCGTCCGAAAGAGGAAATAATGCTTAAAGCCGAAAACATGATTGCTGAACTGAAACAAGTGAGTGATTTGGTGGTGGGTGTTCATATCCGGCGCGGTGACTATGCAACTTGGAATAACGGGCGATTCTTCTATGAATTGGAAGATTATCATCAGTTCATGCTTCGTATTCAAAATCTATACAAAGACCGAGATGTGAGTTTCTTTATTAGCAGCAATGAAGACTTTTCGCTAAGCATTTTTGAGGGATGTAAATGTCGACGATTCGAGAAGGAGCCATCATGTGCCATCCTCGACCTTTATACATTGAGTGTTTGCGACTGCATTATTGGGCCTATCAGTAGCTATTCTCGTTGGGCCTCGTTCATTGGTGAGGTTCCTCTCTGTTTCTTGGAATCAAAAGATCAACAATTTACTAAAAATAGTTTCTCAAAGATTGTCGACTTCTTCCATTTTGAAAACGGTAAAGAACTCTTAGACTGGTAAGCCCTATGAAAATAGCAATTTTGACATCCGGTATTCTACCTGTTCCTGCTGTTCTAGGTGGGGCAGTGGAAAATCTTATCGATTTTTATTTGGAGTACAATAACCAGCATCATTTACACGACATCACGGTATATAGTGTATATCATCCTGATATTAAGAAGCACCCTGCTCTGAAATCTGGGGTAAATCACTACAAATATATTAAGGTTGACGGATGGCAAGCAAAGATCAAGAGAAATATTTATCATTTGACTCATGGTAAAGAATACTACCACTACTCTATAGAATATTTCCTTCACGAAACTATTAACGACATTCGTCATCAGCAGTATGATGTCATTGTCATGGAAAACCGGCCTGGATATGCACTCAAGTTAAAAGGAAAAGTCAATGCAAAGATTGCCTATCATCTCCACAATGATTTTCTTAATATTAACGTCGAGAATGCATTAGAATTATACGAAGCGGCTTCACGCATCATCACGGTTTCTGAATATGTGAACAATAGAGTTCGGACTATTATTTCCCATGACATTAAATGTGTAACTGTATATAATGGCATCAACACCCATGTATTTATAAACAACGTGCCCGCTAAACATTTATCGTCAATAAACAACAATGATTTTGTTATTGTCTTTAGCGGGCGCATCAATAACGAAAAGGGAATTATGGAGTTAATTTCTGCGATGAATATTATTGGTAAAAATAACACCATCAAACTTATGGTTTTAGGTAGTTCTTTCTATGGAAATGCACATAATGAGAATTCATTCGTCAGTAAACTCAGAGAAATGGCCGATCCCATCAAGGATCATATTATTTTCACTGGTTTTATTCCTTATACGGAAATGCCAAACTATCTCAAATTGGCTGATATTGCTGTGTTACCTTCCACTTGGGATGAGCCATTTGGACTAACTATCGTTGAGGCACAGGCCATGGGCCTGCCCATTATTACTACTCGTCGAGGAGGTGTTCCCGAAATTGTAACAGAAGAAAACGCTATTTTATTGGATACAAATGAACATTTAGTTAACAATCTTGCTGCAGCCATTCTTGATCTTTATGAACATCCGGAAAAACGCAAAATAATGTCTTCAGCATCCTTAAAACGATCAAAACTTTTCGACAAAGATGTTTATGCGAGGAACTTCTTTGAAGCATTGGAAGGTTGTTAATCCTGTTCCTATTATTTTTACCTTATTCTCTGCTAATGATACTATCGTAATCCGCTTCGCCATTGAGAAGTCTTTTCCTATGAACATCATAAATGGGACTTATCAAGTTCTTTTTCTCTTGATATTCTTGACATTTTATCCCACCAAGATATAAGAGCAAATGGGGAATATCATCTGTCATAAACGGACGGTTCTGCGCATCTTTGATTTGTTGACAGATTTGCGGATGATTTTCCAGATACTGTTTTGAACACCATATCCAGAAAGGTATATCATATTCATTTTCCAAAATGTTTCTTGAGTATTCCCCCTTTGGCATTCTTCCTAACTTATGCCCTCCATCATAGCACCCTTCTCCGTGGTCTGGCATATAGATAACGATGGCATCCTTATCCTCAAAACGTTTAATGATTTGATCAACGACGTAGTCGTTATAGAGTGTGGCGTTATCATAGTCTGCAACAAATGCTTTTTCTTTATCGTTGATGTCTTTACGATCTTGATAGTCTTTAACCTGGAACTTTTTCCATTCTTTTGGACTTCGCTTGTAAAAGTCAATATGTTGGCCTATCAAGTGGAATATTGTCAGATTGTATTTTCTATTATATATTTTCAGCGAGTCGTAGTATTCTAAGAGAGTCTCATCATAACGTGGAGCTTTTTCATTCCTACAATCAAATGCCATAGATGACAAAGACGCATTATTCAAGAATAAACCACCACTTAAATCAAACACATCATAATCTGAATTATTAAAGAACTGACTAGAAATAAATGTCACATGATATCCAGCCTTCTTAAATAGTACAGGAAAGATGGATGCTTTACCAATTATGTCATCTTCTACACTCTTTAGTGAAAATGCATTCTTAAAAACGTGACTGGTATAATTAGACATCGTGACAACATCCGTAAAAGGTATCAGTAGTCCATTACCCACATCAGTAGTCCTTTGTTTTTGTAAAGGTGTTGTCTCTTTTGAGTATCCGTATAGCTGTGAGTGTGATTTGATATAACTTTCTCCTATAATGAAGACTATTTCGGAGGGCTCAAAAGAACAAGAATCCACTTTTACTTGTTTTTGTGCCTCCAATAGTAAAACCAACTCTTGTTTATCCAGTTCCCTAAGTTTCATTCCAAATAATAAATTATTGCATGGGGTGTTCAACACTTGGAAACTTATGTGTTCGCCTATATCTGTTTTTGATTTCGCGCCAAGGATTTTGACGAATTCAAATCTGGAGGGCAAACTAAGCACAATGCTTACAATGACAAGAAGAACAGTTATTGATTTTAAAATACTCCCCAAACGTAGTTGAGATAATTTTGATACCAAATACTTTTTGTATCTGCCCATCAACAGATGTAAGATGATGATAACAAGTATAATGCCTATGGGTGTAAGAAATAATCCTGGCTGAATATATTGTGCCAAATACTCATTCGCTTCTCTGTTGTTGGTGTCCAAAATGAGATTCAAAATCTCCGGATTGAATTTTGCATCATGCGTTTTATAGCAAAAAACATCAACAATGGCAAGGATATAGAATGGAACAGCAATCAGTATACTTATCCATTTCTTTATTTTAGAGGGAAATAACTGTAAGAGAAGACAAATGATATAAATATCAAATATCCAAGTAAAAAAACTGGTTTTCAACAATGTTTCATGATGCATGACTACAGGCAGTATTATTAATACTAATCCCGTTAAATAAAAGCAGATAAAAAGACATAGGTTCTCTTGTACCGGCTTTAAAATAATATCGCGAAGCGTTATACCCCACCGCAGAAACTTATTACAATTGACCATGAGGATATCTGATTTCTTTGAACTTATCTATTTACTACTATTGAATATACGTTTCAGCGATTTCTGGGATTGTAACAATGCGACTATCCTGTCTGAGGCTTGAGTCACGCCTTCACGATTAAAATGGGAGGCTCCCCATTTTATATAACTGCATGAATCATGAAATTCCAAATTCTTGGGACTGGTAAAGAAACATAATCCATATTTCTTCATGATTTTCTCTATACGAATGGGATCATATTCCACATAATTGTCATGGGAACTTAATTCCGGCATTATCAAAACTATCGCCCCCTTATTGCGATAGCATTCAATGGACTTTTTCAGATAGACAATAAATGATTCGTCTACCTTTTCGTCGTTTTTGACAACTTCCTTGGGTTCTTTTGGGGGGGTAACACGATAAGGTGGAATGACCCAATGGCTTATTTCATCGCCATACTCATTAAAACCACTTGCAATATAGCGGAATTCTGTATATTCCTGTGAGGGATCAAATTTTTTTTCAGGTGGCCTGCGCAATTTCATTAAACTCCTCAAACAATAAAATGGAGTTCCTTTTATGAGCTGCCATATTTGTTCATAATTTAATTTGCCGACATTCCGCCACTTCGTTGCAACCATTAAATCAGGCATGGTTTCTGGAAGCCCATTGCCACTATGAAGGAAATCAGCATAATAAGATGGACTTATTAAAACAATGTCATCTTTCCTAATGAATTGTATGTAATCATCTAAATAATAGCGGGCACCTATTCCTGCATGCAACCCCATATTGATGACATTTATTCCTAATGAATCTGATATCTGTTTAGAATCTATACCAAACGCAAGAGTACTTGCCCCCATTAGTATCAAGCGAGGACTTTGCGTATCTTTGATGAGTTCAACTTTCTTGTTATATTCATGCAGAAAATCCTCCTTATCCATGGGTAGGCATATAATCAGCAGAAAGAAAACCAGCACGACAAGAACTGATACTGCAATAATATTTAGAAAAAACTTTTTCATTGAATGATATTAAAACTGGAAATATATAAACTTTGCTTCAACTCCTTTACAGAGAAATGTTACGACAAGCAGGGAAACATACAATACACATCTCAGAAATTTGCTCTTAGAAAGGATAGTGCCACTCGTTATTTCAAGATTATGCTGATACTTTCTACAGGTCCATTCAGTTAACAACAATACCAATACAAACAAAAGTATGTACAAGTGTAAACCTAAGCCGAATAGTTCTGCATAGCCTTTTGACACATCAAATACAGATAAATCAAAAAGCTTATATATATAGCTTGATGCATTACTAATGGATGTAGCTTTGAAAATAATTAGTCCTAACGAGACAAGTACAAATGTCATCACCATTTTTAAGATATCACGACCTTGAGGAAGGCCATATTTCCCTGGCTTCAACTTTTTCCGCTTTCCAAATGATCCAGAAAGAATCAAAGGAATATATAGCAGACCATGGTATAGTCCAAACAGCGCAAAAGTCCAATTTGCACCATGCCACAACCCGATAAGCAGGAAATTTATGATTATTGCCAATATAATGCCTAGATTATTCCAATTTCTAAAAGTTATATTCAGTGGCGAAAAAACATAATCAGTAAGCCAGCCCGTTAAGGATATGTGCCAGTTTCTCCAATATTCCGCAATGTTACGAGCCAAAAAGGGATGATTAAAATTGCGATTAATGTTAATGCCTAATAGTTTGCCAACTCCAATAGCCATATTAGAATAGCCATCAAAATCTGCGTACATTTGAATCGGATATAATAATGCGACAAAAAGAAGAGTTGATGAAGAAAAAATATGATAATTGGCCCACACGCCATCTGTTAATGACGCCAGATTATCAGCAATACACATTTTAGTAAACATACCCCAAAGTATTTGCCTACAGCCATTAACTGCTAGTTCGTAATTAAAAATTCGGCTAACAGCTATCTGTGGTATAAATGTATTTGGCCTATCGATGGGGCCAGAAAGAATGGTGGGAAAAAAAGCAATGTATGTGCCGAATTCGATAAAATCGCTACTTGGCTGAATGTGTTCACGGTGAATCTCTATTACATAGCTAATTAACTTGAATGTAAAGAAACTAACTCCAATGGGAAGCACTATATTCAGAGTTGTCCATGAAATGTTGAGACCTATGGCATTAAGCAATACAGCGAACGAATCTGCGAAAAAGTTTAAATACTTAAAGTACAAAAGTACACACACGCCCAAGATAACTCCCAATGTCGTTATATTGGAAGCCTTCTTGGCATGCCCCTTTTCCATTTCTGCTTTCAACCAGATTCCAATCCCATAGAACACCGTTGTAGCTCCAAATAACAGAAATATCATTTTCCAGTCTGCAACGCCATAGAAAAAATAGCTCGCGATGAACAGCCAACTATTTTGGTTCTTTGGATTGTTCCTGACGACCGGTAGGTAGTAGACTAAGAAGACCACTACAAAAAACAGCAGGAAATTGAAAGAGTTAACAACCATCTTACAATAGTTTCTCCTGTATAGAACTTACCATTTCACCAACGTTCTTCCATTTCATAATCTCTAAAGAGGTGAATTTGATTTTAAATGCCTTCTCTATAGCTACAATCAACTGGATATGACTTAAAGAGTCCCATTCTTCAATGTCGTTCGCAGAGGTCTCATCAGTCAACTCACACTCATCTAAGTCTAATACATCAATGAAGATTTCATTTAGCTGTTCAAAAATTTTACTTTTTTCCATAATTTTTTTATTTGTTTACCAATTCTACGAAACCTATCTCACTATTCCAAAAATAACAAATCTTACGATTATCAAAAGCAGGAGCTTCAACAGGTTTAAATAATGCTGTCCAATTATTTGCAATCATATTATCGTATTCTGCATCAATATCATCAACCTCATAACAAACATGATAAGGAGTTACTCCCCTTTTTGCGAACATTTTCTGCATCGTTTTATTATCTTCATATGGTTCTACCAATTCTATATTGGTTTCGTTTTCTTTACGCAGAAAACAAATTTTAGTTTGTTGATGATCATCATTTATGATATCTCCTGCAACATATCCAAGACTTTCAAAAGCCTTAGCAGTTTCAGGTATACAACCTGTCAAATATCCAACATGATCTAATTTGTATTTCATTCCTTCTTAATTTTTATAAAACATTCTCTGGGTTGATATGAGTCTATATTAAGTTCGTATTTCATCGTTTCGAATCCTTCTACCTTTGTGAAACCCAGGTCTGAATAGTGTCTCGCAACCATCTTATTCTTTGGAGTCGGTAAATACTCACCAATAATCTTTTTAAAACCAATGGCCTTGGCACGTTCTACCATCGTGTTCAAGGTAAAAATCTCCATACCACGTTTTAATACGCGACAACTCATAAACCATGAATCCACAAAAAGAGTCTCTATATTCAACTTTTTCATAATAACAACAGCAATTAGGCCATTATCTCCAAATTTATCCTCAAGTGTAAAACACAGATCTATCACATCTGGATTATCAGCCATTGCAGCAATATCAGCTTCAGTGTAACGAATTGTTCTTAGGTTAAACTGATTACTACGTTGAGAGAGTTGAGCCACACGGGGAATATTAAATTTGGTAAATCCACTCACTATAGACACCATGTTCAAAGATTTCAAGAAGTCCGTTTCGTTGGCATAAGACTTACTAAGAGAGACTCGTTTTGCCTCTACTTGGTACTGCTTGGTCCTATCTTTATCCTCATTACTATAGTTAACTGTTTCAAAAAGATTGAGAGAATAAAGGTATTCCAAATAATTACCTGGATCCTCTGGTAATTCTGGAACTGTAATACCTGGAATATTCTCACGAACCATACTTCGCTCAAAAGGATTATCATCTATGAACACCATCGAATCGAAACCAATATTTAAAATGCCTTGAATTGTCCGGATATTGTCAACCTTTGTTTCCCAATTAGCTTGAAAAACTGCAATATCCTCCAGTTTCAATATCATATCCGGATGCTTTTCAAAAGGTTCTTTGGCTGTTTCCTCATTGTTTTTGGAGGCAACACAAATGATAATTCCACGCTGTTTAAGTTTCTTCACCCACATCTGAAACTCTGTAAAAGCTTTACCAATGCCAAGACCATGCCCCAGTTGAATGCCTTCTATGCCGTCATCTCCGATGACACCACCCCATAAAGTATTATCAAGATCAAGTATCAAGCATTTTTTGAACTGCCCCTTAATTGCACATACAATATCCATGATTCTTGATGCCACATATGGCAATGCATCAATACTCAATACCATCTCTGTGCTAACATACACATTGGGTGCAAACAATACATCTCTCCCTAATTTATTCTGCAAAGCAGCAACATCACAGACAAATAGATTGGGATACAAATGAGTCAGATTCATCAATCCATAATTTATCTTACGCACCTGATAAGTAAAGGAGGATGTAATTCTATTGGCATAGCTTCCAAAAACAGTATCCTCTATCTCTGGATAATTAAAATAAATAATCTTTTTGTTAGCCAATACAGGATTCTCACAGATTGAAGTAACAAAACTCAATCTATTCTCTGCAAGCGTCATTTGCTGTTCAACAGACAATTGACTATGATATTCACTTAACTTATGAGTTGACTGAAATACCACAATAATTTCCGCATCAAACTCATAAAGTTCACTAGTAGGATCCAGAAACTGACGCTCAACCTGATTATACTCAGTCTCTAGAAGGTTGACATTATATCCACGTTCAATTGCAAGTCCTTTGATAGCAGTAGCTAAAAATTGAGTGGCAGTATCACCTACCAATACCATCTTAAGAAGAGACAGTCCGGAGACATCTTTCTTCAGGTTTTTCTTTAGTTCCTTAAACGGCAGCATCTGTTGTCAATTTATTAAATTTGCAATACTTATGTAATATGTTAGTGCAAAGATACTCTATTTTTTTGAATTTTGATATAAAAACACAAAAAAAGTTATATGCAATCAACAGCCATTCATATCTTCAACTGAAGAGCTTTTTCAATAATTGGTGCCATATCGTAATATTTATATTCAGCAAGACGCCCTCCAAATATAACATTTTCCTCTTTATTAGCTTTATTTCGATACTGATCTGCAAGATTATTATTAATTTCGTCGTTGATTGGATAATATGGTTCCATTCCATCTTTCCATTCTGAGGAATATTCACGAGATATTACAGTATGTGGAATATGGTTCACATCATCACCGAACAACTCAAAATGCTTATGTTCAATGATTCTTGTCCATGGAACATCTGCTGATGTATAATTTACAACCGCATTTCCTTGGAAATTAGAGATGTTGAGCGTCTCATGTTCGAAATGAACAGTGCGATAGTTAAGTCTGCCCAAGTCATAGTCAAAATATTCATCAAGTTTTCCTGTATAAACTATCTGATTAGCATTTCGTTCCCAATAAGAACGATTAGAAAAGAAATCTGTATTTGTTATTGTTTCTACACCATCAATTAGCCTATTTATCAATAGGTTATAGCCACCAATAGGAATACCTTGATATCTATCGTTGAAATAATTATTGTCATAGACAAACCGAACTGGCAACCGTCTAATAATAAAGGCTGGCAATTCCGTACATTTTCGCCCCCATTGCTTCTCTGTATACTCTTTAATCAATTTGTCATAAATATCCCTGCCTATTAACAGAAGAGCTTGTTCCTCAAGGTTACGTGGCATTTCAACACCAGCCATTTTCATTACATACTCTGCTTCTGTCCGTTGTTCTGAAATAATACGCTTTGCTTCTTCTGGTGTTTTGACACCCCACATTTGATAAAAGGTGTTCATATTAAACGGCAAATTATACAATTGCCCTTTATAATTAGCAATTGGTGAATTTGTATAGCGATTAAACTCCACAAATGAATTGACAAAAACCCACACCTTCTTATTTGACGTATGAAAGATATGTGCACCATATTGATGTACATGAATACCATTCACATCTTTGCAATATGTATTTCCACCCAAATGTGGACGTTTCTCAATGATTAAACACTTTTTGCCCATTTGTTTTGCCATATAAGCAAAAGTACAACCAAATAATCCTGAACCTACAATAATGTAATCGTACATGACCACTATTTATTTAGTTTATATACTATCACGTTAGCCTCATTCTCTACAACAGAGTAATGCTTATCAACGTACTTCTTTATTTTTTTATTATTCACGCCATCCTTAGCGATTACCCATTCTATTTTCGAATCAGCAAAAGACTTCAACATCTTTGGTTCAATAGACGAGCCATGACTCATTAAAAAATCATGAAGATAAAAGAATCTCATTCCGGGTTTAATACTATTCTCTATGTATTCTGGTCCTGGATAATTATAAAGAATCACAGAACTCTTATTTATATGATATTTCTTGCATACTCTCTCTATATATGATTCCGGTTTCTGCTTGTCTGAGTTAATAAATACATTCTTTGCATAATATGCTCTCACGCATACTCCCCAAGTGACAAAAATAAAAATAATGCCTACTGATGCTTTTATCAACAGATCGTTATTGTTACGGTTTTTGAAATAATAATTCAACAACACGAAAGAAATACATAAATATTGAAAAACTATCATTCCGTAATGTGCAAAAGCAGCCCCTTTTACGAACCATATTAAAGGTAATAAAGCGGTAAATATCCACAAGACGCCTTCGAATACTTTTCTTTTATAAAACAACAATATCGCAATTATTATTAATACAAAACAATTCAAATAATTAGTAATAAAATAAAAGACAGAGCCGCCACTACTGCTCATAGATGCAGCATATTCCAAATTATATTCGAAAGTTCCATACCACATCTCATTTAAAGCACTATTACAATAAAAATAGGAAATAACCGGTATCGCTACAACCACAAAACCCAAAAACGTAGACACCACCCCAGATAAAAGTATTTTATAACCCTTGAGATATAGAAGAGCCAAACATACAACAAACTCACTTGCACAAACCCCCAATGCATTTGTCAGTCTGGTAAAGAGACTAAACGCTAAAGAAAAACCGACAAAAAAACAAAAGTAAAGCAAATCTGAATATTTCGGATTTGTGCTTAAAGTATATTTTAATAAGTAGTAATAAGATATAGAAATAAAGGGTAAAAGATACTCTTCTACAAGATTTCCACCATCATAATTAATTGAAAGCGATAAAACTACAAAACACGTCAGTAATAATGAGGGAATTATTGCATCGGTTAACTTTAATGACTTATAAATAAATATCGCAGTAAAAAAGAGTGATACGATTTGAATGAAAAAAATACCAGAATCCGATCCAAAACATTTAAAGCCCAAAGCATTAATCGCATGAATCATAGGTCCTTTTTGATCCCATATATCCACATAAGGGAGATATCCCTCTGCCCAAAACTTTCCCACCAATTTATAAACAGCGGAATCTATTCCTTCAAATTGGCCTCCGTATATCGGTGAAGTTGCCCATGAAAAGATGGTAACGAAAGCAAAGCAAACTACGAATATCAACAAATAAGGGAAAAATGACCTCAACCTCATTATTTTAGATTTTTATTAATCAGCCTAAAATCTCCTAATGCCTTCAACCCAATTTTAATTATTCGCTTCATATTGATAGAGTTTACCCCACCCTGACGCGGTTTAAAAGTTATTGGATACCATTTACATCGTTCGTGCCATTTAACAGCAATAGCAGAAATAGCAACATTGCAAAGAAAAAAATCTTGTGGAATTACTTCAAGTATTGGTTTCAATCTATCAACAGACATTAAGCGAAAAGGGGTATTCGCATCAGTAACCCATTCATGGAACATAAGCCAGACTACCAAACGCAGAGTTTTCGTAACAAAAATCCTTGATGTACCATCCTCCCGATGGCTCCGGTTGCCAATCTGAAAATCATATTTATCACGATTATCAAAGAATTGCCAAAACTCAGCAGGATTGGTCTGACCGTCACTATCTGTTTGAAAAATATAATCAGCACCATGCTCTATAGCGTATCGATACAAATAAAGAACTGTTGCACCGTGTCCTGAGTTACTCTTATCAAGAGGATCCAAAAGAGGATACTGATTTTTTAACTCTAAAAGTTTTGCATAGGTATTATCTTTACTACCATCATTGGCTATCACCAATTTACAGTTCATAATTTCATTCACTTTAACAGCGACAGGATGCCATTCTGCAACTGTTGTTTCAATATTCGCCTCCTCATTATAGGCTGGCATTACAATATATAAACTACTCATCTGCTATCTAGAAGGTCTAAATGTTATATATTTATTGATAAGGAACTGAAAAAAAACAACCAAAACTATCGAGAGAATTTTAGACAAGATTTTATTCATCTGCATATAATCAATACAAAAATATAAAATAAGATTGCTTAAAAGCATACCACAAAGGCCTACACATAAAAAAATCGAAAAACGTTTTGTTATCTGATCTTTAACTTTAAAATTATATGCGCGATTTAATGAGAAACTTGTAGTAATACCGGCAAGCACACTTATACAATTAGACACGATATAATGCCATAAAAGGACATTCACAAAAAATGTATACAACAGGAAATCAAGCGCTGCAGATGCACTTCCTATAATTCCGTATAGAATTAGTGTACGAAACTTTTTTATCAGTTTACATATCATAGAAGAATCAATTACCATACGTTCTGTCTTAGGTTACAACTGCAAAGATAATATATTTATTTGAATTATACAAATAATTATGCCAAAATCTTTAATTAAATGTGATTTAAGCTACTTCAATTCGCTCCAAAAAGATAACGCCTAAGGTAAGGAACTACCAAGCGGTATACGACATAGATTCCAACCAAGATGGCGGCTTTCAGGAAGGGGCAGGCCAGATAGTGGATGCACATGCTGGGGGTTGAGGTGCCGAAAAGGCTGAAGAAGGCGGTATCGATAAAGGCGAAGAAAAACACGTAGTGAGCCAAGTAGACGAAATACGAAGCATCGCAGACCATCTGAAGGATCATGGGGACGGTTCTGCGTGATACCATTTCCTTTCGAAATTGGATCATCAGAACCGTCCCCATGATCCTGTTCGCCACACAGAATACAGCTATGACACCAACCAAGCGAAAGCAGAGCATCAGAGACGAAAAGACGGGAGTTCGGAAAGCGAAGATCATAGCCAATCCAAAGATGATTGCCAATAAGTAACTGGGCTTCTCGTACTGCATACACGTTTCAACAATATCCATCTTTCGTATTCCCAGAAAAGCACCCAAGGTAAAGAAATAGACGGCATAGGCAGAGAGTCCTGGGATGAAGGCACAGACGCCGGAAAGAAAGAACGGAGTGAGGATTATCAATAGCCAACCACCCATTTTCCGTATACCTATATATATAATAGGTGAAAGCAGGGCCACGACCATCAGGTCGCGCAAGAACCATAACGGCATATTGGCCGGGGCAGTCATCAGCTGTTCATGTCCCAGCCAGTCAATCTGTTTTCCGGCTTCCGTCCAAAATGCCCAGAAGATGTTCAGACTGAAGGTCTTTAATTTGATGGCCATCAGCAGGTTCCAAACGATATAGGGTATCAGCAGTGTCTTCACCCTCCGTCGCAGTTTTCCTAAATACGTTTTTGCGTTCCATTCGGTCACGTTGGCAAAAAACAAATAGCCAGACATGACGAAAAATGTAGGCATGGCTACCTTGCACAGCGTCTGACTCACCACGATTTTCAACACCTCGTAAGTGTCCCAGCCATCGCCCCACAATGTGTACCCCACCCTCACGCCACTATAGCTATGGGCGAAGGTAATCAGCACGATAAGCGGTAACCGCAACTGTTTAATGGTATCAATATATCCGATTCGCTTGTTCATTCTATTTTTGAAACAAAACTTTCAAACGAAAGGATCCTATCTGCATTGGACTCATTGAAAAGCAAATGTGCGAAATCTCGTTTTTTCTGATTCAAATCGATTTCCTGCATTCTGTCAGCAATGGCAAATTTCAAATCATCTATCGACCCGATTCCAACCCTTTCCTTTAGAAAATCCATATTTGGCTTCGTCTTTGACAACAAGAAAATGGCATCATAAAAGTCTCGTCCCTTCTGTCGAGCTAGAATAGCAGCAAACTTCATGGCGCAAAGGACATCTAATGGGGGCACCTGGATGTTGAAAAAAAAGCCCATACGATTGACCGTCGCCACTTCTGACTGGTAGACAACCCCTTGATCTTGTGCTTCTATCTTCAGCAAAAGGCGTTCTTCCCTATGACCTGTCAGTTTTAGATTAAACAACATCTCAGGGAAGTATAAATTCCTACGATAGGCTGTCAACTTGGGATTAACCTTGTCTCGAGTTTCCACATCGATATTATTCTGTTGCAGGTAACTGACCACACTATCCGTCATCGCCATAAACTCTTCTTCTGACAAGTCCTTGCAATCGAAGTCCAAATCTTCTGAGAAACGATCGATGCCCTGAATTAGTCTCAGATTGGTACCACCGATAAATGATACCTTATTAATATAGGGAGTCGTAGCCAAATAATCCAGTATCAACAACTGCAAATACTCCTTGAGCATATAACGATCAAAACGACTCTCCTTAGCTATTGCAGGAGGAAAAAAACTGCGAATGTACTCCAAATCAATCATAGTTTATATACCTTTATTAAACACTTTATTCTTTTCTCTAAAGCCTTATTGCCCACCCTCGAGAGAAAAACACCCAGACGCTCCGTATTGAATTCACTTTGCATGAAGTCCTCATCCAGGCGGAGTTCCTCCATATCCTGTTCCGTCTTGTAAAATGGATTCAGATACAGCAAATCAAGTAATGCTTTCTCGGGAGTAGCAAACATCAGTCCCCGACCGTTTTGCATCATTTTGATTTCGTATCCGAAGAAGAGCGGCGTCTTCACATTCTGATAATGGAAGGTTCCAAAAGGGTTCTCAAACTTAGCCGTTTTTAGAGTCGTCACACTCGTTAACTGCACAACCTCCTCTGGTATCATGCCATAAAAAGACAATGCGCTGTGCAGACTGATGTAAGATGGTGCATACATCCGATTGGCTACATAACGTGAGAAGTCCGGTACCTGGCGATACTCGGGGAAGGCATAGTGCTGGTTACGAAGCTTTACGAGTAGCCCCTTCCGGCACCAGCGTGTCAGGTTGTTACGGTCGAAATCCTTCTCCCATAACAGCACCTGATTGATGTTAAAACACCCCATCGGATACATCCGCTCTCGAAAGGTCAAAAAGTCCATTTTATATCATTTTATTTCTAAAACTCTGCAAATATAGTGATTTTTAGAAACAAAACCAAACTTTTAGGCAAAAATCTTCATTTATCCATTATATGTGATGGTCTCTGGTACTACTAAGCGTCTAGAGTGGGGATTCTACTCTACTCCGACTTTCTCACAAACCTTTTCACGCGCTCATCCACGATTCGCAAGTATTTTCGTTTCATCTTATCATTCAAGTAACTATTTCCAACTAGCCTCACCGTTCCTTCAGGCACAGCCACATACTTGTCCAGCACCCTCTTCACACGAGCGTCTGTCAGTCCTATCTTCGCCCCGAATCGCTCAAAGTCCAGCCTGCACGGATGTCCCGTCTTGTCCATCACGTCGCTCGTCTCAATTTCTGGAGACAGTCCGCCATCTAAGCCGAAGTCATCACCAATAACATGCAGGCTAGTGTTCAGCAAGTCGTAAGCTGGAGCTAGCCGATAGTCACCGCCCTGTCTGATGACAGAGAAATTTTTCAGGTGGTCATCACCGTTAGCATAGATATAGTTAAATACCACCAGCTCGAAGAACCGTTCCATATCCACCATCCAAGCAGGGATATACTTCTTGATACACTTCGCAATGTCTTCGTAGCAGCCGCTATACTTAAAATAGGTGCCATCAGTCTGCTCATTGCGACCTACAAGAGCCGCAAAGTCCTCCATTTCTGCCTTTGTTCCGTCAGGCAGGATGTCAAACCTCTTTGTGATATACACAGTCTGGCCGTCCTTCGTGAAGCACAGCCCGTTCTCAGCCGTCGCGATACCATATACCTGACGTGCAATCTGCATCGTCACGTGCTCATTGGCAGGAATCTGCTTCCTCGTTGCTATCGTTTCATCCCAAGGTGCTGGCTTGATGATATATGTGGAACGCTCACTACTTTCAGCGATTCGGATTAGGTTCTGGTCTATCACGCCAGAGAATTTCTCTTGTACTCCCGATACCGATATACGCTGCATAGCCCTCACAATCGCATCCGATTGCTTCAGTTCGTTGATGTTGAAGTCCAGAAACGGAGACACACGTTTCCCGGCAAACAGTCGCTTTACTGCTTGTGGGCTGTAGGTGTCATATCCTTCAGCCAATGTCGATGGACAATATTTTATTTCAATCATTCTCTACCTTCCGAAAATTTACAGACCCTATCATATCCGTTCCAACGGTTGCCATCAGCATACCGAAAAAGTCATTATCATCGATACGTTTCTCTCTGCAGATTACTTTTCTGTTGGCTCCTTCAGGAAGCAAGTTTGTAAAAAACGGAAATAAGTTATCCGCTTCATACGTCTCAGTCCTCTTGGGCAACGATAGCGATACGGGAGGAAAGTCCGATGCGACATACTCAGCATAATAGGCAAACGTATATCCCTTGCCAGGATTCAGCTCTGTCAGTATTCCTGCCTTCACATCATTTACATATACTTCCAACTGTCTCATATTCGTGTCATTCGAAAGATTCGTATTCACTAAAATAATCTGTGATATCTGTGACCTTTATTCCGTGTGTCTGATGCGGAATTCCATTTCCATTCCCAGCACCTCCAAGATTCGCGTCACCGTCTTCATTGATGGATTTCCCGCTCCACGCTCAATATCCTTCACCGTGGCCAGGCTGATACCTGCCATCTCTGCCAAGTCCAATTGGGATATCCCCAAAACACTTCGACGAGCCTTAACAACTTCTCTTAAATCCATAAAAGTATATTATAATCGACTTTCGCCTGCAAAGATAAGCATTTTCTTTCATTCAACCAAGAAAAGTCTAATAAAATACACTTTTTCTCCGTTTTTACGCTATTATTTCTCGATTAGCCAATATTGCATATGCTTGGTGGTGCGCTTGCTTTTGAAATTGATGATGGATTTCGCATGAAAAAATTTTCTAGAAATTATCTGCCATACTGCCACTAATGCTGCAAATCTCCTTTATATAAATGGATTTATTGATTGGAGAATACTATTCTTATCTCCAACCATCTACCACCTTAGTTGACTTTCTGTTTGACCAGATACTCGGAATTGCTTTTAGTCTCTCGTTTCATAAGTCCCTTAATACCAGAGAGTTTCCGTCCAAAAGTCACTACGCTGACGGGCTTTAAAAGCGAGATACCCACTTCATCCTTCAGGTAAGTCAAAATAGCCGAAGCAGTCATCCATTTGCCGTCAGTTTCGCTGTTGGCTGGCTCAAAATAGTCGAGGAAAAACAGTTCTGCGGCAGAACGGACACTAAATCTGCGATTCGATTCGATAATCTGCTGCGTGGCTTCGGGTCCAAAGAAGTAGGGCTCGTGCTGGTGGAGCGCACGCATAGCCTGGGCATAGAGCTGTTCATAGTTGGGAGGAGTGCTCACATCAATGGGACCATTGAGTTCCACACCCAGAAAACGACGACTACCCGAGGGATCGGCCAGCACATCGGCCTGATTGGTAGTGGCAATGAACGAGGCACGGCGTGGAAAATCCTCAACGTGACGTCCATAGGGACGCTTGATCTTGACAGACGACAGCGTGATGATGTTTTTGAGGAAGCCCTGCTGTGTTTGCGGCGAGATCTGATTGAACTCGTCGAGGTTGATGAGCAGCATCTGCGCCATCTGCTGAAGCACCTGCCGTTTGTCCCCCATCTGGAGGTTTCCCGTATAACCAAAACGCAGCTCCGGCGGCAGCAGCTGTTCGCAGAAAGTCGTTTTGTTCCAACCCTGTTCTGAAATGAGCAGCGGCACGGCCTGATTGCCATATTTAGCCAAACTGCCGACCTGCCACTGGCGCACCATACCCAGAAACCACGTATAAAACCAATCTTCCCAGTAGGGGTTATTCGTTGGCACCGTGCGGGCTAGCTTGCGGATATGGTCCTTACCGTCCCACTTATTATACTGGTCCCACAGATAGTCACCAATGGGGTTGTAGAGACGAATCATATTCGACTGCACATAGCGGCGCACATCATTGTCGCGAGCATCAATGCCACCCAATCGCACCTTCATCGTCATACCTTTCAGCGTGCGGTCGTCCACGGGAGTCCAGTCCATATACTGATAATTATTGTCCTTATACTCCGTATACCCCATGATGGTATTATAGCGGAACTGGTAGTGCGCATTCAGAAAATCCATCAACCGCTGGGCATTTCGGCTAACTTCAAGCGACGCCTTATCCATTGGATCATGGGGACGGTTCTGCTGATCCGTCGTCGCCAAGTGACTGTGATCATCAGAACCGTCCCCACGATCCATGGCCATCGACGGATCGACGGGTACGGGTTTCCCACTAACCGGCAGCGCCACAGCCTTGGGATTGTAGTATGGCGCAGGGTCCAACGGCATATGGAAATGGCTCTTCACGGATATCGGTTCCTTACTAATAGGCTTCGGCATGATGCCCTGATAGACAGCGACAGCCAGATGGTGGCCTTCCAGACAGAGCGCATCGGCCTCTTCCTCCGTCGGATAAGAGCCACTTATTGCGGAATAAGAGCCACTTATTGCCGGAGAAACGTCTGTTACTTCCAGAGTATCTTTTGATACTTCCGGAGTATTGTTTGTTACTTTCGGAGTAACGGTATCGGCTTTTGCAATCCTGACGAGGACAATCACCTCATGACCGGAAGGACCGATAAAGGCGGCAAGGGTGTAGTGCAGAATTTGCGCCGCACGCTTCACAGCATCAATCTCCTGATCGTCCAGCCCGTCTATCGTCAGCGCCACCACTCCGTTGAAGTGCTTCATGCAGAGGTTGTCGTTGTCATCCTTCTTAAACTCTGCCGACGGGTAAACCACGTGTGAAGGATACTGATTGTCGTAGCCTTCGATGTATTTGTCGTAGCTAAGCTGCTGTCGGCGGCGGGCTACAGCACCATTCTTGGTATCAGTCTTAATGCGTTCGATGAAACTCTCCATACTTTTAGTCGACAGTTTCAGCACATTCTTTTTGTTTCTAAGTACAAGTGTTACTTTCATTATGATATTCTTTTCAGTTGTTTGTCTTTTAGGGTAATTATGATTTCTTTTTGAGGAAACAGTGTTTTCCTGTATTGAAAACGATGTTTTCCGATACGGGAAACTATCACAAATCCGTCATTCTCCCGGTTCAATGGGAGGCGTTCCAAAGCGATAGGCTCTATAGAAACGATCGAAGGGGACCTCCCAATTGTAGCCATACGAGCTGACAATCTTCCGAATACCGTCCTGCTGCTCTGGCGTCAAAGGCCTTTCGCCACGCATATACTGGTAGTATTGCTTGGTGCCGTGCAGGTAAGCAGTAATGGCTTTGCGCATACTGGTATAGTCGGCTTTCAGCACTTTGTCGTAAAGATGGCTGAAGCCCGAAGCCATTGTCACCACCGCAGTCTTGTCAAACCACCGGCACTGCCCGTCCCTACCCCGATGAGGCAGCACGCATTTGGCAGTATCCATGCTTTCCGGCACATTTGCCCCAGCCAGATAACGTAAACAGCCCTCATGCAGCGGACATCCTGCATTGAAGCAAAGGACATACCAACCTGGCACTTCCGAAAAGTCAAACTTTTCGCTTAGTGGCTTTATTTCTATGTTTGTTTCCATCGCGTAGTATATTTATATTTGGCAATGTGATACGATTTAGTAAGTGCAAAGTTACATAATTTATCCGTAAAATGCAACTTTTTAGGCATTATTTTGCTCAAAAACACGCATTTTCCAGATTTATCTCCCATCTCCAACTCATCTACCACCACCTCAAAACTATTTTATTTAAATATATCGTGCGAAATTAGTGGCAGTATGGTAGATGTTTTGTTCAAAAATTATTATTGAATTAAATAGCAATTATCGCGAATACAATTATCATGTTTATAATTATTGCGTTTACAATTATCATATTTACGACAAGAAATTTGGAGATTTAAAAGATTGTTTGTAATTTTGCAGTCAAACAGTAATAGCTATGCGAAATGTTTTCTTTCCCGACGAGGAGATTAGCAAGGACGATGTCTATTTCGTTTGCTACATGATAGAGCGAATAGCCCGTCATTTGAAGCAGCCCAAGAAATACGTTGCTAACGCGATGGGGCACGACGAACTGGCCAAAAAGTTGTCGCTTGCCAATACGCTGCACTCTGAGAATCCGCTTGCCGTAGAAGCTGATTGGATAGACGAGTACTGCCTAAAATCTGGTGAGTACGATGTTGCAAAAGTTGACCCCGAACTTTGCCAGACCATTCCTACTGCCACACAGATTGGAAAGGTATATAAACGGCTAATTATCGACACCTTACAACTCGGCGAGGACTATGCCGACGCAATACTTCGGGTATACAACAATCCTATTTGTGACGTCATAGATAATTATAACACCAGTGCTTACTACGAGCCTTCTCCCTATATCGCCCGCAGTTACTACACCGGAAGTTTCTGATTATAAACGATTAGCCACTTTACAACCTCCCTATATATTTGTCCGACGGCATCGGACACGCGTTGGGCATTGAAGCGCTGAGCCACCAACATATGAGCATGGTTGCCACATTGTTCATACAAAACATGTTCATCATAAAAACGCAGGATGACATCAGCCAAGGCCTGCGGCTGACTATAAGGAATCACTATACCATTGTCTTCGTGCCCCCCCTCCTTGAAACCATTGGCAGGTGTCTGATAATCAGGTTGGTGCGGATTTTCCCCATGGCTCCATAATAATATATTCTAGTCAACAACAAAAACTTATTTCAACCAAAACAATCGAAAAATCATTGTTTTTTCATTATTTATTTGGATAATCCAAAGAAAAAAAGTATTTTTGCAAAACTTTACAAACAAAATAGAAAATGAATCAAAGAATCGAGTATCTTGATGCGATGAGAGGGTTTACAATGATTCTTGTTGTACTATCTCATGTCGTTTTTTTTGGCCTAGGCAATAACAGCATTGCTTTCAATGAATTCTTTTGTTCGTTTAGGATGCCATTATTTTTCTTTATTAGCGGATTCTTATTCTATAAAATGGAAAGAGAATGGAATTATTTAACTATCAGGTCTTTTGTAACAAAAAAATTCCTCGTACAAATAATACCCACATGTGTTTTCCTTTTTCTATTTATATATATATTCGATTTATTTGAACTGAAGTCATTAGGAAGCTATAAATTGGGATATTGGTTTACTATCACTCTTTTTGAATATTTTCTATTGTATATTTCCTCTGCGCTATTGTCACATTTTTTTTACAAAGCCAGTTTATTTTTAATCGCTTTTATTGCCATCACGATTTCATTTTGTAGTTTTTGGTATGATAATAATCATCAAGGAACTGGCCTTTTGCACAATTCTAGCATATTGGAACTCTCATTATCCGCAATTGGGTTTATAAACTTCAAATACTATTGTTTTTTCGTTTTTGGCACTTTTGTAAAACGCTTTTATAATCATTTTATTTCTTTTATTAATAATCAATATATTATAGGAATAATTATAACACTCTTTTTCTTATTCCCCATATTTACCGATTATAACCTATATACATGTAATTTTTATATCTTTCTTTTTCGAGGATTTTTGGGTATTATCGTAATTTTCAGTTTCTTTAAGATTAATGCAAATCATTTCACCCATGATTCTATTATGGGCAAGTCTTTACAATATGTTGGTAAAAGGACTCTTGATATTTATTTACTTCATTATTTCTTTTTGCCTCGAAACATGGTATACCTAAAAGATTTCTTAAATAGTTGCAACAGCCCCGTTATTGAATTATTCGTTTCCATTACAATAAGTTTAATGGTCATATCAATTACATTACTTCTTAGCAATACCCTCAGGCTTAGTCCTATTCTTGCATACTATTTGTTTGGTGTCAAAAATAACAAATAACATAACATATTCATAGAAATTAAGTTCAAAGGAAGCCCTATGATTTTCATTCTAAATAAATTCATATCATTTGCCACCAAGCTACGTGATTTATTAATTAAACCTGTTCTTGACAATCTACTCGTTTTTTCATCTTTCTATTTGACTGGCTTTTCAACAGCTATTTTCCCTACAATTGTTTTTCATACAAAACTATTAAAAATTAGTGTTTTTACATGGATATTTGATGTTTATATAATTTGTCTTTTCTTACAACTATTTCCCTCTAAAGTCAAGAAATGGACTACTATACTGATTGCAATTCCTTTCTATATTTTAGCGATTATAGATATATACTGTTTAATTACTCATTACACACATTTCAATCCCGAAATACTAAATCTCATATTAGATACAAACAGAAGGGAAGCTCATGAGTATTTTGTCCAATACATACAGTCTGAAACCACCATATTACCTATAGGCATTATATTAATAATTATTATCCTACATTTCTTAATTTGCAGGAAAAAGAATCTATTGACTTCTTTTATCTCTCATACTCGTTTAATAAATATTCTCAAGTTTGTTGTAGCACTTCTTGTTATTTCAAGTATTTCTCTTAGTTTACCCTTTAGAACCTCATTTATTAAACTTCTCAATGCTGAGACAATATTCGAAATTGACAATTATGTCAGTTATCAAGCCCTAAACACTCCATTTCACAACTTACTATTTGGACTAAAGTTAAGAAATTTGGAAAGAGAAGAGTTAGGTAAACTTGCTGAAGTACAATTACACACACAAATAGACTATTGTACCTATAACTCTCCAGAGATAGTGTTTATTATTGGAGAAAGTTATATTAAATCTCATTCACAATTATATGGATATTCCAAAGCAACAACACCTTTAGAAGCACAAAGAACTGTTGACACCGGAAATGGTGTTTTAATACCTTTTACAAATGTTATTACAACATCTAATTATACTAGCACTGTATTTAAAAACATCTTCTCTTTAAAGAGTATTGACGAACCCAAGCCTTGGGGGCAATCACTCCTCTTTCCTGTTCTTTTTAAAAAAGTAGGATATCATGTTACATTCATTACAAGTCAATATGTAAATGATAATCATAGAGATGTGTTTGACTTAAGCGGCGGTCTTTTCTTAAACAATAATGACATTTCATCCCTTGCTTTTGATTGTAGGAATGACAAGGCACCGCGTTATGATGAAACACTATTGGATTTTTACGATTCTTTGAAAGTATTCAAGAAAGAGCATAATCTGACTATTTTCCACTTGATTGGTCAACATATCGACTTTTACAAACGTAGTCCTGAAAAATGGAAGAAATTCCAGGTGAAGGACTATCAGGATCGACAGGATATCAATGAAAAGGAGAAAGCATTTGTTGCAGACTATGACAATGCTACACTCTATAACGACTACGTTGTTGATCAGATTATCAAGCGCTTTGAGGATAAAGATGCCATCGTTATCTATATGCCAGATCATGGAGAAGGATGCTATGATGGAGGGCATAAATTAGGAAGAATGCCCAAAGGAGAATACTCGAAGAGCATTTTGCAAAATGAATACGATATACCATTCTGGATTTGGTGTTCAAAACTATATCAGGATAATCATCCGCAAATTCTTCAGCAAATCAAAGATGCCCAAAACAGGCCATTCATGACAGATGACATACCTCATCTTCTTTTGTATTTAGGTGGTATAAAATGCCAAGAGTATCAAGAGAAAAAGAACTTGATAAGTCCCAATTATGATGTAAATAGAAAAAGGCTACTAAATGGAGAAGTGGATTATGACAGCATCATTAGCAAAAAACAGAATTAATTGGATTGATTGGGCAAAGTTCTTTGCCATAGCATTAGTTATTCCCTGCCATATTCCCCAGGAACGGGGAGCACAACCTTTGACTTATTTCGAAGTATTCATATTGCAACTGATATTCTTTAATTCTGGATACCTAAAAAAAATATCCAACAATTGGAAAACAACACTAAAAAAATACTGGCACGGACTGATTATTCCATATTTCATCTATAATATATTATTCTATCCTTATTGGTTTACTAAGTTTTATATAACAAACCATAGCATTCCAACCATCACGGAAGCTATAAAGCCTTTAGTAGGAATCATCTTATTGCAAGCAGAAACAAATATCTCACATTGTTTAAATTCTGTTACATACTTTATAATAATACTGATTATCTTGCATTTTACACTGGATATCTGCCATCAAATAAAATATGGGAGATGGTTAATGATTGGTTTCTGCATAGCAGGTTGTCTTCTTTATACCCTAAGCAAATATAACTATTTCACAAGAGAACTTGTCTTTATCGGATTATTCAAGTCCATACCATTTTATTATATAGGTTTTCTGTGTAGACAAAATCAGCTTTTTAAGAAAGCGGACTTTAAAAAAGACCTTTGCAGTTTTCTACTCACTTTTATCATAAGCATTGCAACCTTTTACTATCACGCCAATGAAAGCAACTTTGCTCTGCATATGATATCATTCTGGCCTGCCGTTCTATTTGGTATATTAACCTTCATCTATTTCTGCAAACTTCTAGATGGAATTCACTCGAATATCGTAGTGAACTATTCAAACGGCACCATGGCATTTATCGGACTTCATTGGATGATAGCAGGAATCATTAGATATGGTATTTTAAAACCATTGTTTCACGTTCCGAGCGACTATGTTTATTCATCAGCAGAAGCTTATTTGATAGCATTGGTTGTAACACTGTTCCTGTATCCTATTATTATCTTTTTCCTAAAAAAGGCTCCTTGGATGTTAGGTCGGAAAACAAACGCTGCCATTGAGGCATGATTTGATTTGCCTGATAGCGTTGAGCCGTTTTAATTCCTTCCGCCCCCATATTTTGCCGCAAACCTGAGCTTTCCATTAATTGACAAACATAATCAGCATAAAGATTGACATCTCTATTAGGGACGAGGTACCCATTGCGCTCATGGTTGATGATATCTTCCGGCCCATAAGGGCAATCGAAGGCGACTACTGGCAAGCCACAACTCATAGCCTCAGGCAACACCAAACCAAAAGGCTCATAGACTGATGTCATCAAAAGTATGGAGCTATTGATATATTCCTCTATGATATTTTCTATAGGGAGGTGAACGAAGAGTTTCATCTCAGGTATGGAGTCCATTTGACCATCGCCATATATTTCCAATTGCCAATCAGGATGTTGTTGATTAGCGATTCGCCAAATTTTAACCAAATCTAGAAGACCTTTCTGCTCCACCAAACGCCCTACAAAAATTGCACGTTTCTTGGTACAATCGCTGTAGCGTCCAGTGTTATTCAAATGGACAACATTAGGAATCACATGCACATGACGGCTGACATGTTTCCAATTATCGGAATCCCCTTGAGTTAAGGTGACAACAGCATTAGCCTTGCCAATCCAATAATTATTAAATAAGGTACGCACGACATTAATCCATGTATCAGAATGTGTGAAATTGACATGTGATTCAACAACCAACGGAATGCGACCTTTGATGCGCAATAAACCATGAACGTCTTGAGAAGTAGTGCACACGATAACGTTGGGCTGAAACTCCTGCAATTTTTCCATTAACCGCTGATGATATAATCTTTTTAGTCTTCTTCCTTCTCTAATTCTATGCCATCCTCGATATTGATACTGACTATGAAAACGAATCTGTAAATCCAACAAATGAACCCTCTCATCTAAAAGATAAGGAACAGGATGTTGCCCCTGATCAGAGGTTATCATATAAACCTCATAACCATGACTAACAAGATAGTTCATCTTGTCGACAAGTACGCGTTCGACGCCGCCCATGATGGCTAATGAAGAATATAGATAAACGATTTTCATTTGCGAGGCATCATGTTTTCTTCTGTATCTTCATAATGATCAGCTTTAAAGAAGATACGAGAAATACCTTTCATCTGAAACCGTACCCGATTCCATAAACTATATAACAAAAACCCTTCATTTAAAGTTCCATATCCTGTAATCGGACGGGCCTTCCGATTATAAAGGAAGGCTATCTTTCCAAAAGGTTTCAAAGATAAAGCCAACGATCCGTCCTCACCACGACGGATATCGGTTCGGATCTTTACTTTGCGAGCCAAGCCAGTTTTGAAGGCGAAGACCATACCACGTACACAGAGTTCAGGACGTTTAAAATGCTGAATCCAAAGGAAGGTGTCACGAACCAGTTCATAAAGAAACAATCCAAAAGCAGAATGTTGTTCATCTGGGAAAAAGCTCCAAAATGAGCTGACACAAGATACCTCTGGACGTTCCAGCTTAGTCATCATCAAATCCACATACTGAGGTGGATAGAAGGTATCGGCATCGATACAAAAATGATATTTCCCCTTGGCATGCTCCAAGCCACACTGACGAGCAAAGCCAGGGCTTTGCTGTGTCTCGTTGAAATAGGGTAATCCTAGACGTTGGTACACCTCCTCCGTGCGGTCCTTGGAATTGTTGTTCACACCTAGAATTTCCACTGGATATTTAGTCTGCAATTCACTTAACGACCAAAGGCAGGCGGCCAAACGTCGTTCTTCATTATAGGCAATGACCACAATGGAAATCAAAGGTTCCTCGCTTTGCTTTGCAGCTAACTTTCCTTTTATTTCATCAAGTACACTATCAGGAATATCTTCAAAAGATTTCCCATAGATAGAAAGATATTTATCGTACCAATATGACATATTACTTTTTCATCAGAGTCTCTATCCATTCATTAAAATGAGGACATTTTGAACGCAGTTCATCTATGCCTACCTGTTCCGTCACAGCTTTAGCTGTCGCAGTCTTATTATAATTATATTGTTGCTTCTTTCCTCCTTCAATTGCACTAATAATACGCTTACTTGGCGCTGTGGAAGGACCATTATTAATGAGTTCAGGATTTCCCACTTTTTGGAGGTCCATAGTGAGATGCTTGCATCTATTTTGGCATTTAGGATACATCTTTGCCAAATGATCAATTCCACAAAACAACAATGCCTCAAATTCATGCAGCTGGATATAAGGAACAAAACGTTTGTCTTTTACAGATGCCGACATAGACTGTTCAAGAAATTCTACACTTTTATAAGGGTCATCCTTCTGCATTGCCTCATTATAGCCAGGAAAACTATTAGGCAATGCATAATAATCAAACATTGTTGTAAAGAGATGTTTATCAATACTATTATCTTGATTTGACCGTAGCATCAGGTTGAGATCATCCTTGACATGAGTAAATGAAGATAAGCCACCATGTGCATTTATCTTTTTATTTGTAGAAACAAGTATGCCCTTCACCGCGTCAAAACCATAACCCATAAGATAGGGGCGTAAAACCGTATTGACGAATCCCTCTTCGGTCTGTCCTTCACAAAGAATATGTAGAATTTTCATACAGGCCTTCCTCCTATTATATTCTTGTCCCACAATTCACTTAACGTATATTGTTCGAGCCAGAGCCTATAATTCTCACTATTCAATTGTTTCACCGTGGTACCTTGCGTATGTTCATCCATCTCAATAACACTTACGTCATCTATCTCAAAGTGGTCGACCAAGTCCTTACTTTGTGTTGCAACAAAAACCTGGGCGTGCAATGAGGCATCTTTTATCATTTCAGCAAGCTGGGTTATTGCATAAGGATGGAGACCCAATTCCGGCTCGTCAAGAATTATAACATTTGGCATTGTTTGCTCTGGCTGTAACAATAGTGCGGCCAGTGCTATGTATCTTATCGATCCATCTGAGAACTGATGGGAATTAAATCGATAGTCCGCTGTAGAATTGTCTATCCAGCGTAATGATACATAATTATTAATCGGTTCCAGATAGAAGTCCTGAAATTGAGGAACCACGTCACGGACATAACTCACAATTCTTCGATACGAATCCTTGTAGTTATTACGGAGAAATAACAAGAATGAAGGAAGATTATTACCATGCGACTGGAGATAGTTGGCTGTTTCCACTGGACAAGTTTGTCGCAAAGGTCCTTCTGGAGATGAATCATGGAATTGATAGACCTTGCAAGAAGAGAGCATCTGATAAATAGACTTGGCTACCGGATCATCACTCTCACTAAGGGCTGACTCTTTAAATATTGGTTCCAAGGCGACATGATATGGTTTTGACTCACCTTTGCGATGCCAGTTAATACTCTCCTCAGTAACAATCAGTCTGTCCGGAGCAGCAAAAGATAATGAGAAGCTGTAAGTATCGATAGAGATTTCATCCGAAAACGTCAAAACACCAGAAATGGCAGAAGTCCGTTTTACGCCATAATGGAGTAAGGTATTAGCCGTGCCAGACGATTCAACATATCGAGCAAAAGATTTACCCATCATATAGCTTAGCATCTGAAAAAAACCAATAACATTACTCTTGCCCGCACCATTAGCGCCTAACAACAAACTGACATTCCCCAAATCCAAAGTAATTGGGTTGTCGAAAGCTATAGATTTATAGCCTTTTATGGTTACCTTTCTTAATTTCATCATCTAATATCCATTTGACATCAACTTTTGATTTTATTCAATTGCAAAAGTAATGAATTAATATCTAATTTGCAAATAATAAGAGAAAAAATATATGCCATAGTAATTATACCGCCTGTCTCATTCTGTCATATACATAACACTTAAATAGCCTATCTTTGTTCTGGTCCGTTGGTGTCAAATCAATACTTTGCAATGGAGAAAAAGCAATTAGATTATTGGAATAACGTGTTAAATAGTCAACATCTTCAACCGTATTTACACGTTTGTTTCTTCGCATGTGGCTCACGACTTTAGATAAGAAACGGTATTCTTTCTCAGAAAACAGCCATTGAAGTGCATTCAATTTTCTCCGAGAATAGCGAATATCCAATTGTTCGCCATCCACGATTATTAATCCCACACTGACTTTCTCTGAAATTTCGGGGCGAATCACTGCAAATATTATACTAAATCTCATATTGCCCATTACATTCTTTATCTTTAGATATACTAAGAATTTACTGATAGTTTTGCAAAGATAAAGATTAATTTCGACAATTACAAATAAAAAACATATTTTTTCAAATTAATCCTTTATGTTTACCTAATATCGTAATAATTCCGACAGAGATTGATGGAGGCAGAACGCCCAACAGATAGAGGAACAGGTTCTCAAACTTTCGATTCTTCAAAGAGACGGTTTCCCTAAAGCTAAGCGGTGATTTCATGATGTCTCGTAACTCTCTCTTTGAAAAAGATGGTTGTATCTTATCTTTATTCTTAAGAATATTGCAGACAATATAAAAGTCGGTCATCATGACTTTTACCATTCGACCCGGGAAATAGGTCTTATGCTTGATTCTGTCACTATTTTGCTTAACATGATTTATAGCACCTATTGTTTTCAAAATTGTATCTTTGGCAAACCTATTCGAATCGCTTGCATTTGATAATGAATCAGAATGGCGATAATAGTAATAAGTCACATCAGACAAAAAGACCACTCTAGAAGCGTATGTAGCCAGATCCATAGTCAATGCGAAATCTTCCCAATAGTTAATAGGGAGAAAACGAAGGCCCGTACTACGGAACCACTCCACATTTACCAAAGCATTCCATACCTGAGCTTGTATTCCATCATATTTACGATAGACATAGATGGGATACTCGTCAGGTTGAAAAAAATGCCGTGGCTTATAAATAATCGGAGAAACAGGATGACCTGTTATAGTCATATCAATCTGCTCATGAGAACCATAAACCAAATCTGTCTGGTATCTTTCGGCAGCTTCATAAAGCAACATTATGGCATTATCAATAATCACATCATCAGCATCCAAGAAAAAAAGATACTTTGTTTGGGTTTCTGCTATCAAATGATTACGGGTTTTGCCAATACCCACATTCTGAGCATGTCGGATTAACCTAATATTTTCCCCACGAGGATGCTCAGTCTGAATTTGAGAAACGATTTCAGCAGAATGATCATCACAGGCATCGTCAATAACCAAAAAATCTATATATGGATACGTCTGAGCCAATGCCGAGTTCAGACATTCTTTTATAAATTTCTCTGCTCTATATAAAGGTATCCCTATTGTCACATCATTTACCATATCATGATTCCTTTCCTTTGGTTAATGATTTGAACAAATCTTCCCATTGTTTCATCACGACATTACGTGAATAACGAAGAATATTTTTCCTGCCATTCTCCCCAAATCTTCTTCTTAGATTATCATTTTCAATCAATTTGCAAATACCTTCTGCCAAAGCTTGTATATTGAGATATTCAACCAAAAGGCCATCATCGCCATCTATTATAATATTCCTCGGTCCAAAAGGACAATCAAAAGACACGCACGGCACGCCACAAGACAAAGATTCGACAAGTGCCATAGGAAATCCTTCATAACGAGAACTCATTACACAAATAGAACTATCCAAATACTTCTCCATGATGTTATCAATGGGGTCGTGAAGTATTATAGAGTCACCTAAATTCCTTTCTTGAATCCATGAAATAACATCATCGTGAAGTTCACCAGAACCATAAACATTTAAAATCCAATCCGGATGTCGGTGATGTACAATTTCCCAGGCAGGAATTAGATAATCATATCCTTTTGCATCGTTATAACGACCGACCATTATTACTTGTTTATTGTCCAAATTGCTGAATGTTTCAGGAAGCGATGGAATGGAATTAGGAATAATATAAGTTTGAACATCATCTTCCCAATCTGCAGCATCCTGAGGTGTCAACAATACCAAAGCTTTCAATTTAGAAACATTTCGAATCATTTTCCTTCTCAGACAATTTGCAATCATCTTATAGACTATATTCTTTTGTTCCATCAGATGCAAACTTCGCAAATGAAATTTGGTAGTATGCGCCTCTCCTATTTTTACACTTCCATCATGAATCTCTGTAATAAAGTCAAGACTGCGACCCAATGTTGTAATGACGATATCAGGTTTTTCTTGTCGTAATACTAACTCTAGCTTCTTTTTGTAGATTTTCATTAAAGTGTAATAAGTATATGCCCTATGAATTACCCCCTGTGAATACTGGCGATTAAAATCCAAGTCCATATCTATATGCTTTACACCACTATTAAGAGGGAATGACAATTCACGACTTAATTGGGACTCTGTGACTAATGTGACTATATATCCCTTTTGCGCAAAATAATTAGCTTTCTCTACTATCACCTTGTCTGCTCCGCCTTTGATAGTTATTTCTGAGTAAATATACAAAATATGCATCATATTTATTCTAATAATTCTAAAACTTCATTGAACAAAGAATTCCACTGCTCTGCAATTCTATCAATCACATAATTATTGACTTTGTTTACGCATACCTTAGACATCAAAAAGCGTAAGGAATTATTATTCATCAACTTCGAAAGGCCATCCGCTAAAGCCTTAATATTACCATTTTCTACTAATAATCCGTCTTCCCCCTCCGCTATTATGGTACGTGGTCCCCACGGGCAATCGAATGCAACAACAGGTAAGCCACAAGCCATCGCTTCCAAAATGACCATTCCAAAACCTTCAAAACGGGAACTCAACACAAATAATGAGCTATTCACATACTCTTGCTCAACATTATTTGTTCGCCCATGAAGAGCACAACGCTTTCTATCTATCCCTAATTGATCTATCAACTGTTCAAAAGATTCCCTATTCCCATCCCCAAATACATCTAAGCGCCATTCTTCTGTGTTCTTTTCTGCTATTGCCCAAGCCTTAAGTAGTAAGTCTATTCCTTTCTCATGCGAATATCGGGCTACTGCTACTACCTTCTTACTTGTTTGCGTACTAATATTGTTTGGTGTAAAGGAAAGAGGGTTTGGAATGACTTTTACATTGCTTAATTCCGTCCAGGCTTCGCGGTCTTTCTCCGTCAAAACAACCAATTTATCTAATTTCTTTAAATGTGTTACTAAATTGGCTGACCAGAAACTTGCAAACAATTTCTTAACGATACCAGCTTTTTCAGTTTTAAAATTCCGATAATTGTCTCGGTTAATATGTAACTCTCCTATTTTCTTGCTACCATCCTTAATATCATTGATAAAGTTAATATCTCTACGAAGAAGACTGATCGTAATATTTGGACGGATGCGCATCAGTTCTGCTGTCAACAATTTCTTAAAACATCGTTGCTTAGGAATATATACTAATATTTTCTTCAGAAAGGAACAAGTCCACAGTTCTTCAAAATTCAGGTCATAGTTAATGACTTTTACCTTAGATGATAATGGATAAAAATAAGGCTTATCTTTTCCTTCAGTCAAAATAATGGTAATGTCATACCCCAACTGCTCTGCAAAATAATTGGCTTTTAGAGTCAGAACACGCTCCACTCCCCCAGCCATATACAATGCAGGAGTAACATAGACTATTTTATATTTCTTCGGCTCTTCCATTCTATTCAAGTTGCAGCTCAAACTGATAACACCAATTATGTAATGGATAGGTCTTCCCCAAAATATCCACTTTCAAACTGTCTCCTTGCGAGTCACGAAGATTGCCACGAGGGCCTTTCTTCCAGCCACTTTTCAGCGTTTCACCATTCACTGCATAACGGACTTTGCAACCAACAACCGATTCCGAACAATGAAGAGTTATAACATCGTCTTTCAAAAAGACAGATTGGAGAATATTCCTATTACCTGGTGCAATCACACTAAAACCATAATAAGATGGATTCGATATCAACAATGTATCCAATATTAAAGGAGGCTGAGGGACATTGAATGATATTTGCACATCCGTACCAGCGGGAATAGTTCTTGTAGGTACTAATCCTCGAAAACGATCCGTTCCACGAACAATGCCAAGAGCAGAAACGGCAGCCAAATATCCAAAGCGCTTTTGACTGACACCATCAAGATGCTTTAGTTCATGAACGAAATTATATGGATAGGTAGGACCACTTGCCCAAAACAACGTATCGTCACGTATCAACTCCATCATGGCTTGCGGAACTGCCATTTCGCGACACTCAAAACTATCTGCCTGAAAATATACAGCATTTGTCAACAAATTAGTCTGATAACAAATAATACGAACATCTTGCTGTTGATGGGTAATTTTTCTTATATCTTCATTAAAATCTGATAACCAACGTAACAGATTCTTCTTATAATCAGCCCCAAAATAATAAAAGACATCTGATTCCCCCTGCATCCAGCATATTGCTGGAACATAAAAATCCCACCCGTTACCCCGTGCTGTCAAGCAAGCTGTATTGATATTTTCTAAAAAACGTATATAACAATCATTCCCTCTATTCAGACGACTCATATCCGTTGCTCCCTGTCCTCCTGGGAATATACATATTAAAGTGTCTTTTCCTAACTGATTTACCAAAGACTCTGCCATTCCATATACTGAAAGTTCAAATGTCCGTTTTGTATAATTAAGTATCTTCTTAGCCCATTGCTTCTTCTTGTCGTTATCGAAAAAGCCAAAGTCATGATCAAGATTCTCTGTAACAATACGACCATCAGCCATTGCAGAAAGAGAATCGAAGTTGGTAATAAGCTCCGCTTCTTCGCCCAAAGCTAAACTTTGTCCGTAGACTGGAATACATATAACGACCTTATGTTCATCAAATTTTGTACATGAGAACAAACAAACAAACAAATAGAAAAAAAAGAAGTATTTTTTCATCGTGTTACCGGTTTGATATGCAAATATACAACAAAAATTTGGAACTATCAAAAAAAAAACGTATTTTTGCAAAATATGAAAAGAATATGCTTCATAACAGACTCCATTTTCTCCTTTGGAGGAGTTCAAAGAGTGACAGCTGTCATTGCCAAGGAATTGGCAAAAGATTATGATGTAACTATTGTCACATTGGATAATCCAAAGACCATGGACACTACTTTTTATAACTTAAATGAGGCAGATATTAAGTATCGTTTTTTTTCTTTTCCACATGTAAATAAATGCAAGATACTATGTTGTAAAGCATATAGTGCCTTCTATCGAAAACTACTGCCACAAAATAAATTTACATCTAATTGGTATAGCCACAGTTCATTTCCCTCAGAGCTACGCAATGCACTGAGTATTGAACTCAACAAAGGCGATTATGATGTTATCATTGGAGACCATGCGCCTTTAGCTGTTCGGCTCGCGAGTTGCAAACCTCAATTGGGAAATACAAAACTTATTGGATGGATACATAACTCATATGAAGCACTATTTGGAGAAAAATCCACATATATCGGACCAGAACTAAAGAAACACTATGAATTCCAATTAGAAACACTGGATGCGACAGTAGTGCTCTGCCAATATGATGCCAAACAATATTATTTCCCCACAAAAGTGATTTATAACCCCCTGACACTGGTACCTGGCGAAAGGTCGAAAGGAATATCTAAGAAGTTCCTGGCAGTGGGGCGTTTCTCTCGTTTGCATAAGGGGTTCGATTTATTGATAGAAGCATTCCATATCTTTGCTAAAAAAAATAAAGAATGGACACTAGATATTGTGGGAGAAGGTGTGGAAGAGCCTCTGTACAGACAATTGATTCAAAAATACAAGTTAGATGACAGAATTACGATTCATCCCTTTACGAATCATATCCAGCAGTACTACTCTGATGCTCAAGTCTATGTACTGAGTTCCCGCTGGGAGGGATTCGGCTTGGTTCTGGTAGAAGCTATGGCGCATGGATTGCCTGTGATTTCTTCTGATTTGCCCACTAGCAAGGAAATCATGGGTAACTTTGGACTGTATTTTACAAACTGTAATGTGAAGTGCATGGCACAACAAATGGAAGAAGCAACAAAGATGGACTGGAAAAAAAAATCGGAAGAAGCCCTAAAAATAGCAAAGCGGTTCCGTCTAGAAACCATTATTGAACAATGGAAAGAGATTATTGATGCATAACCGCATCCACCACCTGTTGCATTTGGATTTTCCAACTTAAGTGCTCAACTGACTCTCGGATATCTGCAGGATTGGATTGATTGGTTTCCACAAAGTCAATAATTTGCTGGATATTGATGGGGGATTCATCGGCCGGAGCCTTAAGTACATAGGGCTGATGGTCAAAATCGGAATCCTGTTCACTGTAGATAAATGGGATGCCACGGGTGGCATATTCACGATTCTTCAATGTTTTGATATTGGTAATGCCACTACGATGACGGCCTAAACTTCCTATGGCGAACTGACACTGATTGAATACATCATCCAGAGCCTTCCCAAACAACTGCCCATGGAAGATTACTTTATCTTGGATGCCATATTTTTCTATCAGTTCATGGAATCCGGGAGCATGCATTGAATCGTACATCTCGGAAGGTGCCACTCCACCAACTATATGAAAGATGACATTTGGCTGTTCGCTATTAGCTTTTGGCTTTTGGCTGTAATACTCACCGAGGCCAGCGATAAGGCGATCGAAGCCGTGCCAATAGTGAACCTCAGCAACACCAATGAGATGAAGAGGTGAGAGGTGAGAGGTGAGAGGTGAGTGGAGGGGGATGCTGTCGAAATCTACACCATTACTGATATTGATAGTACGTTGGCCAAAGATTTCCTTGGCATCAGAGAAGGTGATGACCGCATCCATCTGCTTGTAAAGGGCACAACGGAAAATCTGGTCAACTTTCAAATTCGTGCGAGTCATAAAAGGAAAGCCCACAAACTCTGCATCGTATGGATAGGTGGGGATTTCTGTTACGGAATGAATACCAGCCTTTTTCAATTTCTTAAAGAAACGAATTAACCATGGATTGGCATTCTGGAAACAACGGGCATAAACGAACTGTATGCCTTCTCGAACACAATAGTCGTATACACAATCGTAACCAACACGTTGGCGAAGGGCAGCGATGAAGCCTTTACCATAGTCCTGAATGACATCGTTGTCGACAAAACGGCAACGATGACCATCGTCCGTAATCGTATAATGACACAAACGGACGTCATGACCATTTTCACGAAGACCTTTCACTTGGTAGCGGATCTTCTTGGAAATGCCACTTGATTCCTCAAAACCATGATATACAAGGAACAAAATCTTCATCTTTTGCCTAATTTGTACTAAGATAAAACTTTCCACCCATCAATTCTCCTCGATTTTGTTGAGAAGTTGACACCTATTTGATAGATGGTTCTTGTATCATTCATAAAGGGCTTTGCATACTGTTTGTCTTCGATTTGTTGGAGGGCGACATCTGCACTTTCGTTAATCTTGAATTCAAGAATATAGATGTAATCCTTGGTCTTCATCAAGAGATCAATACGCCCATCGGTAGTGGCATGCTCCACATCCACATAGAAACCGAGCATTTTGAAAATGATGAAGACAGCATTGTGGAAATACTTCTCCTCGTCACCGATAATCTGATAATTCCCATCAGCGAAAAGAGCTTCCAACCGTTTCATAAAGGCTTCAGGATGACCATTCTGTATTTCATTGACGAAATTGACGACGAAGGATGCTTCCTGTCCTTTGGGTATCGGACTATAGTAGGGTAACAAGAACTTCGTGAATGCCTCATTGACTTCCTGATTGGGCAATCCTAAGTGATAGATTCCGAAGACACTATCGTAACCAGTAATGGTCATATAGCCGCTTTGGAAAAGCAGCGGAATAGGTGTCTGTTTAATGGAATCCAAGTTTCCCAGCAACTCAGGCTGAGCAACTTCCTGATTTAGCTTCTCTAACTGATAGTTACAGGATTTCATCACTTCAACTAAGAAAGTGGGGGTACCCGTCTCAAACCAATAGCTGCCAAATGACTTACGTTTCAGGGCTGTCAGAAGGCTGAACGGATTATAGATACCGGGCGAGTTGGGAGAAAAATGATAGCCGTCGTAATAAGCCTTGAGTTTGGCATAACAGTCTTCTTTGCTGCATTGCTGCTGTTCGGCCATCAGCTCTACTTCACTATCCAGCGTGTTTCTAATTTCTTCGTCGGTAATGCCGCAGATGGACGCGAATTTATTCCACATAGAGATGTCGTCCAAATTATTGAGATCGCTGAACACGCTGACTTTTGAGAACTTGGTGACGCCTGTGATGAATGCAAACTTAATTTTACCATCCATGGTCTTCATAACGGAATAGAAGGCCTTGAGTTTGGAACGATAAATCTCTTGCAATTCAGGACGATTGATGGTTTGCAATAATGGCTTATCGTATTCATCAATCAGGATAACGACCGGTTTACCCGTCTTAGCATAGGCATTTTCAATGGCATGCAGGAAACGTTCCTCTGGGGCACGCCCCTGATACTCGCTGCCATATTCTTTTTCCAAAGACTCCAGATGTCGGTTCAATTCTGCAGTCAGAGAATCCTCGTCTTTGTATTCCCTGGCATTAAAATCGAAATGAAAGATAGGATAGCACTCCCATTTTGTTTCCAACTTACTGATTGCAAGGCCATCGAAAAGATGTTGTTTTCCCTCGAAATAGGCTTTAAAAGTAGACAACAGAATACTCTTTCCAAATCGGCGAGGACGACTGAGGAAATAGTAACTACCCGATGTAGCTATATCATATATCAAGTCGGTCTTGTCAAGATAGAGATAGCTGTCCTCTATGATCTTGTCGAAACTCTGGATGCCTATTGGATATTTCATCTTGCACTATTTTTGTGCAAAGATACAAAATAATTGCTTATTAACCATTGAAATTAAAAATTATTTTGTAATTTTGGCACCATGAAAGATAAAGAACAAATACGAGAGGGACTGAAAGGGAGTCCGAAGGTGAAGCGGATGCTGGACTGGATCATCATGAACCAGCGTGATGCGAGGCCGAGGTGGTATGTCCGATTGTTGGCACCGCTGTACCAACGCCGAGGACGCGGGTCGAAGATTTATTGGAGCGTGAGGATGGACACCCCACCCTATAGGAATTTCTCGCTGGGACGGAAGAGCGTCGTGGAGTCGTACTGCTGTATCAACAATGCGGTGGGCGACGTGACCATCGGCGACCATACTCGCATTGGCATACACTGTACGGTGATCGGGCCTGTCAACATCGGTAACAACGTGAATCTGGCGCAGGGCATCACCGTGACGGCCTTGAACCACAACTTTGAGGATGCCTCGCGACGGATTGACGAGCAGGGCATCAGCACAAAACCGGTGGTGATTGGCGACGATGTGTGGATTGGAGCGAATGCCGTTATCCTGCCTGGCGTGACCATTGGCCGACATTGTGTGGTAGCGGCGGGAGCTGTGGTGACGAAGGATGTAGCGGAGTATTCACTTGTCGCAGGAGTACCAGCGAAAGTGATTAAGGAGTTAAGGAGTTAGAGAAGTTAAAGAAGTTAGAGAAGTTAATCGAATAAATCGAGGGAGAGGTCCTGAACGGGGGGCTTCTCCTCTTCTTTTTCTTCCTGATGGTCGTTGGTGAATTGCAGCATGAGCTGGCGGGCATCGGCAGAACCGCTGGTGTTCAGGCGGTAATAGCCGCGACGACCGGTGCTCTCGATGAGCGACTGCTGCGACTTGCTGTTGCGAAGCAGATACTGCTGGACGTAGTTGTGGATTTCCTCGTAGTCAGGCTGAAAGAAGAAGGTGCGGTTCATGTTATAGATGTGCTTTGCAATGGTCTGCACACCTATGCCACGCTCACCGGCCTCGGTAAGGATCTGGAGTATCTGACTATCGTAGGACAATGTCTTTGAGAGTTTAGAGATGAGAGTTGAGAGTTTAGAGATGAGAGTTGAGAGTTGAGAGATTAAAAAAGGCTGGTACGCCTTGAAGCTTACCAGCCCTTTTATGCTTTCTTCTGATTTGATTAAGCCAGTGTGATCTTCTCGTCAGCAGCGGCGAGCTTGCCCTCCTTGAAGAGCCAACCCAGACCGAGCAGAGTCTCCTCCTCGCTGATCTTAGCTGCCTTAGCAATCTCCTTCACGGTCAGTGCCTTTGAAGCAGCTGCCAGAGCCTGATAAACATCACCAGCCTTGAAACCTGCGTTCTCAGCGTTTACAGCAACACCATCCTTCTTCTCAGCAACCTTCTTGGGAGCTGCAGCCTTCTTAACAGTTGCCTTCTTGGGCTCAGCTGCCTTTGCGGGAGCAGCAGCCTTCTTAGTTGTAGTTTTCTTTTCTGCCATAGTTCTTTAAAAAATTAATACACTATTGAATGATATTTCTATCTTATTCTCTAATTTGAGTGCAAAATTAAGAACTTTTTAGAAATGTTGTTATCGCAAACAGCTGCTTTTTGTTTATTTCACACTTATTCTTGATGCAAATCAAGCGCTAACTGCAACTCTTCCAGCTGTTTAGGGTCTAACTCGCCTGGAGCATCCAACATGACATCGCGACCAGAATTGTTCTTCGGGAAGGCGATGCAGTCGCGAATGCTGTCGAGACCGGCCATGATGCTGACGAAGCGGTCGAGACCGAAGGCAAGACCAGCATGAGGGGGTGCACCATACTTGAAGGCATTGATGAGGAAGCCGAACTGAGCCATAGCACGTTCGGGGGTGAAGCCCAGAATCTGGAACATCTTCTCCTGCAGCTTGCCGTCGTGGATACGCAGTGAGCCGCCACCGACCTCGATGCCGTTGCAGACGAAGTCGTAGGCTACGGCACGAACCTTTTCGGGAGCCGTGTCGAGCAAGGGGATATCGTCGGGATTGGGCAGGGTGAACGGATGGTGAGTAGCCATGAGGCGCTGTTCCTCGTCGCTCCACTCGAACAGCGGGAAGTCGACAATCCACAGGCACTTGAACACATTCTTGTCGCGCAGACCGAGACGGTCGCCCATCTCCAAACGCAGCGTGCAAAGCTGAGTACGTGTCTTGTTGGCCTTGTCGCCAGAAAGAATCAGAACGAGGTCGCCATCCTTGGCACCCGTCTTCTCCTTCAGCTTCTGCCAAACCTCGGGCTGATAGAACTTATCGATAGAGGTTTTCACCGTACCATCGGCATTGAACTTGACATAGACCAAACCCTTGGCGCCCACCTGCGGACGCTTCACGAAGTCAGTCAGCTGGTCGAGCTGTTTGCGGGTATACTCGGCACAACCGGGAACGACAATACCACCAATGTATTCAGCCTCGTTGAACACGGGGAACTCGCCAGTGCCCTTCAGCACGTCCATCAGTTCGACGAACTCCATGCCGAAACGCAAGTCGGGCTTATCGGAACCAAAGCGACGCATGGCCTCGTGCCACGTCATACGCTCCAGCTTGGGCAACTCGACGCCACGAACCTCCTTGAACAGGTGACGGGCCAGATCCTCGAAGATGTTAAGTACATCCTCCTGATCGGCAAACGACATCTCACAGTCGATCTGCGTGAACTCAGGCTGACGGTCGGCACGAAGGTCCTCGTCACGGAAACACTTGGCAATCTGGAAGTAACGGTCGAAACCGCTGACCATCAGCAGCTGCTTCAAGGTCTGGGGAGACTGCGGCAGTGCATAGAACTGTCCGGGATTCATGCGGCTGGGCACCACGAAGTCGCGGGCACCCTCAGGGGTAGAACCAATCAGGATAGGCGTCTCGACCTCGATGAAGTTCAGATTGTCGAGGAAGTTACGGATGAGAATGGTCATGCGGTGGCGCAGCTCCAGATTCTTACGAACGCAAGAACGGCGCAGGTCGAGGTAGCGATACTTCATACGAATGTCGTCGCCACCGTCGGTATTGTCTTCGATGGTGAAGGGAGGCGTCTGGCTCTCGCTCAACACGTTCAGCTTAGCAGCCAGAATCTCGATGTCGCCCGTATCCATCTTCGGGTTCTTGGCCTGACGCTCGCTGACAACACCTGTCACCTGAATGCACCATTCACGCCCCAGCTTATTAGCCTGGTCGCAAAGGGCTGCATCCTTCGACTCGTCGAACACCAACTGCGTGATGCCATAGCGGTCGCGCAGGTCGACAAACGTCATACCACCCATCTTACGGGTTTTCTGTACCCAGCCAGCCAGCGTAACCTCGCTGCCGGCATCGGTGAGACGCAGCTCACCACAAGTTCTTGTTCTGTACATCTTACTATACCTTATTTATTATTGTTTTCCATTTAGCCTGCAAAGGTACAAATTATTTTAGAACTTTCCAAGCGATATAAAAAAAATCGTTCACATATTAAACTTTCTGCCCCCTAATACGTCATATAGTTGTATGAAGACAGAAAAAGAACAGACACGACTGCAGCAAATGCTGGCCGACCCTCAGCAGCGCAACGAGGGGTTCCGTGAGCTCATGAAGCTCTATGGCGAGCAGCTCTACTGGCACATTCGTCGCATTGTGATAGGACACGACGACGCCGAGGATGTTCTGCAGGAGACGTGTATCAAGATACTGGGCAGCATAGACACTCTGAAAGATGCCGGCAAACTGATATCCTGGATATACAGCATTGCCACTCACGAGTCGCTAACCATGCTGAGACGACAAACCAGACTGTTTCAGAGCATCGACGACCTCAGGCCAACGCTGGCCAACCGACTGGAGGCAGAAACACCGATGGACACGCAAGCCACAGAGGTACTGTTCCAGAAAGCACTGCTCTCCCTGCCCACCCAACAGCGCATCGCCTTCAACCTGCGCTACTATGATGAACTGAGCTACGACGACATTGCACGCATCACAGGCAAGAACGTCAACACCCTGAAATCGAACTATCATTTTGCAACAGAAAAAATCAAGAATTACATTCAACAACATACATCATGAAAGACTTTGAAACAATAGGCAAGAAGATGCCATTCGCAGAAAACAAGGAGTACGTTCGCCAGTTGGTCAACGACGCCACGGAAAAGGCCATCCATCAGCCCCACGCTAAAGTGGTCGCCCTCCGCACCTGGCTGGCAGCAGCGGCAGCTGTTATCTTACTGTTAGCAGGCATCGGCATTACATATTATAATAAGGTGAGTGTCAACGACCCACTGGTGGCCGAAAACACAGAGGCTCCCGTCGAGCAGTTCCTCAACGGACTGACGGACGAAGAGGTACAGTTGCTGGCATACTACGAGATAGAAGAAATTCCGGAATACCAATAAAAGTGGAAGGTGGAAAGTGGAAAGTTAAAAGTGAAAAGTGAAAAGTTAAGAGTGAAGAATCAAAAGTAAAAAGTTTAATTTTAAAAATTTAAAGTGAATATGAAACAGACTGTAATAACCATGCTGCTGATGCTGGTCACAATGACCGCTGCAGCTCAGGAGAAAGATCACAAGAGACTGGCTGAGAACTTCTTCAACGCCAAAGTGGCAGAGTTGGCCCTGCGCCTGGATATGACAGAGGAACAGAAAGAAAAGTTCATTCCCATCTACCGCCGCTACAACGAAGAGATGAGGAGTGTCATGGGACCCCGCAAGTTTGGCAAGCATCATCCGAAGAACAAGAAGTGTA
>JAEEGH010002494.1_pt1 | contig 49739 bp, 38 predicted proteins | sample 9134181 | NCBI WGS metagenome assembly JAEEGH01 (sample SAMN16246544, study PRJNA631951) | gut metagenome | biome: gut microbiome; feature: rumen; material: DP-attached | host: Bos | place: Iran: Karaj | collected 2018-10
TCACGGTCGAGAATTCTACCGAATTCAAAGCCGGTGACATCGGCAAGTATCTGACTGGATTTGAGGTGCTGAATCCCGATTTGGTGATTTGTCATTTAGATTCCAAAGCCTCGATGCAGATTGACCTGACGATCAACAAAGGTCGCGGATATGTACCCGCTGATGAGAATCGCGAGTTCTGCACCGATGTGAACGTTATTGCAATCGACTCTATTTACACCCCCATCCGTAACGTGAAGTACGCTGTGGAGCCTTATCGTGTTGAGCAGAAGACCGACTATGATAAGCTCGTCATGGAAGTCACGACGGACGGTTCCATTCACCCGAAGGATGCCCTGAAAGAGGCTGCCAAAATCCTGATCTATCACTTCATGCTGTTCTCAGATGAGAAGATCACTCTTGAGACTTCCGAGGCAGAGAGCAACCAGGAGTTTGATGAGGAGGTACTGCACATGCGTCAGTTGCTGAAGACACGTCTGGTCGACATGAACCTCTCTGTTCGTGCTCTGAACTGTCTGAAGGCAGCAGATGTAGAGACCCTTGGCGATCTTGTGCAGTATAACAAGACTGACCTCTTGAAGTTCCGCAACTTTGGTAAGAAATCGCTCACTGAGCTTGATGATTTGCTCGAGAGTCTGAATCTGTCGTTTGGAACTGACATTTCAAAGTATAAACTGGACAAGGAGTAATCGTGGTGATTACCGAATGCCCAATAAAAGCAAAAAAGAAAAATGAGACATAATAAGAAATTCAATCATCTCGGCCGTACTGCATCTCACCGCAGTGCCATGCTTGCTAACATGGCTATCTCGTTGATCATGCACAAAAGAATCACTACGACCGTTGCAAAGGCTAAGGCCCTCAAGAAGTATGTGGAGCCCCTTATCACCAAGGCTAAGGAGGACTCTACCAACTCTCGCCGTGTAGTTTTCAGCTACCTGCAGAACAAAGAGGCTATCAAGGAACTCTTTGGTGCTGTTGCTGAGAAGGTAGGCGATCGTCCCGGTGGTTACACCCGCATCATCAAGCTCGGTTTCCGTCAGGGTGATGCTGCTCAGATCTGCTTCATTGAGCTCGTTGACTTTGATCCCGAAATGGCAAAGGGCGAGACCAAGAAGAAGACCCGCCGTTCACGCAAGGCAGCTGCTCCTAAGGCTGAGGCTGCTGAGGCTCCTGTTGCTGAGGCTCCCGCTGCTGAGGCACCTGCCGCAGAAGAGGCAAAGGCTGAATAATAAGTTCTCAATAAGTGAAAAAGTCCCCGAAACGTTGTGGTTTCGGGGATTTTTTTGTACCTTTGCAGCCAACATCTATACTTAATACTAAACAAAATGAAGACAAAGCACCTGTTTGTTATCTGTCTGGCGTGTTTCGCTGTTAGCTTAACCGTTAGCGCCTGCAATAAAAGTAGCAACACTTCTTCCGAGAATGTAGCTGAAAACGTTGACGACACCGCTACTACGGAAGCCGCTGAGGGTCCTCAGTATATCGATATTGCGCTTCCGGCTCCTGATGGTCACATTGTCAAGGTCAGCGATTATGTTCCCAAGAACAAGTATACCCTCATCGACTTCTGGGCCTCTTGGTGCGGTCCCTGCCGTGGTGAAATGCCCACAGTCGTTAAGGCTTATAACGATTACCATGCCAAAGGTCTTGAGGTGATTGGCGTATCTTTGGATAAAGAAAAGGATGCTTGGGTGAATGCTATTGACAAGCTTGGGATGAAGTGGCCGCAGATGAGCGACTTAATGGGATGGCAGTCTGCTGGTGCCGCCAAATACAATATCCATTCCATTCCCGCCAATGTCCTTGTCGACCAGCAGGGAAGGATTGTTGCCAAAGACCTGCGTGGCGGCTACCTGTTGAAGAAAATGGAAGAATTGCTGCCTTAATCATTTGATGGAATTATGAGAAAAAGAAATGGTATGATACTTGCAGTGTTGTTGGCCCTATTGCTGACACCTGCCACGATGGATGCTAAGAAGAAGCAGCCTAAGTTGGATTTGACGAGTCTTAAAACAGACTCCGTCAATGCTGATGTAAAGAAAATCAAGAAGGATGCCACCGTTGGTCAAGGGCTCTTTGCCACTTATTTCAACGAGAAGACGGGCAAGCTCTATTTCGAGATACCCGACTCGTCCTATTCCCGTCTCTATTTGCTGGGCAGCCGTATCACTTCTACGAGCGACGGTTCCGACTATGTGGCTGGTCAGATGAACACCCGTCCCTTCTTGATCAGTTTCTCCACTGATGGTCGCAATGTCTACATGCACGAGGTGCAGACCTTAAACGTCGTCCGTCCGGGCGATGCCATAGAGTCGTCGTTCGAGCGCAATAACATGAATCCGGTGATGAAGGGCTTCAAGATTGCTGCCCGCGACACCAAGAGTAGCTTCATCGACGTTACTGCCTTTTTTGGTGGCAATGAGAAGAGCATTAGCCCCATCAAGGATGCAGGTCCTTTGGGCAAGCTGCTGGGTACCGACAGCAAACTGAAGGGTACTTTCCAGTCTGAGGCTTCAGGCATCAGCTTCGTCAAGACCTTCGAACGCAATATCGAGATCGAGACCTTGATGTCTTACCAGCTTACGGGTGCTATAGCCAAGCCTTACTCCGTGAAGGTGCGCCGTTCGCTCGTTGCCCTTCCCGACGAACCAATGCCCATGCGCTATCAGGACAATCGCATAGGTTATTTCTATACCGACCAGAGTGTGTTCAGTTCCGATGCCGACCGCATCAACGACTATACTTACATCCATCGCTGGCGCTTGGAGCCAAAGGCAGAGGATCTCGACCGCTATTTCAAGGGCGAGCTGGTAGAGCCCGTGAAGCCCATTGTGTTCTATGTCGACTCAGCGTTCCCCGCCAAGTGGCGTCAGACCATCAAGGACGGTATCGAGGTGTGGAACCGTGCTTTCGAGCAGGCTGGTTTCAAACATGCCATCCGTGCCCTCGACTATCCTAAGAACGACCCGCAGTTCGACCCCGACAACCTGAACTACAACTGTTTCCGCTATGTCACCACGTCTACTGCCAACGCTATGGGCCCGAGCTATGTCGACCCTCGTACGGGCGAGATCCTGGCAGCCGATGTCATCTGGTACCACAATATCGTTTCACTGCTCCACAACTGGCGCTTTATCCAGACGGGAGCCGTCGACAAGCGCGTGCGTACCTTGAAGTTCTCCGACGACATGATGTGCGAGTCGGTGAAGTATGCTGCTTCCCATGAAGTGGGCCACACCCTTGGCCTGATGCACAACATGGGTGCCAGCTACTCCTTCCCCGTCGAGAAGCTGCGTGATCCGCAGTTCACCCAGCAGTACGGTACCACGCCCAGCATCATGGACTATGCCCGCAACAACTACATTGCCCAGCCTGGCGATGTGGAGCGTGGCGTGAAGCTCACGCCTCCCGAGGTGGGTGTCTACGACATCTATGCCATCGATTGGGGCTACCGTCTTATCAAGGATGCCAAGACCCCTGCTGATGAGAAGCCTGTGCTCGACGCGTGGATTGCGAAGCACGCCAACGACCCGATGTATGAGTTTGGTGCCCAGCAGATGTTTAGTACCATCGACCCCACCGACCAGACGGAGGATTTGGGTAACGACCATATCAAGGCCAGCAACTACGGTATCAGCAACCTGAAGCTCCTCATGCAGCATTTCGACGAGTGGATCAGCGAGCCCGGTGAGCGTTACGACAACGTAGAGAAGGTCTATCTCGAAATCACCAAGCAGTATAACCGCTACGTCAAGCACGTCTCGCCCTATGTCGGCGGTATCCGTTTCGAGGAAATCCGTCAGGGTGACAACAAGTCTACTGGCAAGCACTATATCCCCAAGGCGCAGCAGAAGCAGGCCATGCTCTGGCTGCTTCAGCAGGCCCGCACCTACGACGACTGGCTTACGCCTGCCCGTCTGGTCAGTAAGCTCGAGATCGACAAGACCGTCAACGAGAAACTGCGTCAGCAGATTGTCTCCTCGCTGATGAACGGTGCCGTCCTCTTCCGCATCAAGGAGAGCGGAGAGGTTGATGCTGCCAAGAACTATCGTCTCGACGACTACCTCAACGACCTCACCAATGCCCTGTTCATTGCCCCGAAGGGTGGACGTCTCTCTGATGTCGAGCAGCATCTGCAGTCGTCAGCCGTCAGTCAGATGATTGCCAGCTCAGGTCTTGCAGGCAGTTCCTCTTCTGCCAGCTCTTCCTCATCGCTAACAGATACCGACACCTCTCTGCTGTCAGCTGCTGACGACGACCATTTCTGCAGCTACACGCACGACTTCGTACGTCTGAACATGGGCGTATCGGCATTGTCGAAGCCCCAGATGGGCGCCATCATGACTGGTCGCCTGAAGCGTGTCCTCCAGCTCTACCGCCAGTATCGCAACGCGGCTACTGGCAGCACCCGCGACTTCTACGACTATGAGATCCTGCTGATGGAGCGGGCATTGACCGTCAAATAATCATTTAACGTTATCCATTCCTATGACAAGAGCGAGATTCTTTATTTGGTTACTCCTGCTGTTGGCACCGTTTACAATGGGTGTGATGGCTCAGAATACAGCTCCCTTAAAGGGCGTCGTCCTCGACAAGGGAGGCGAGGCGCTCGTTGGAGCACAGGTGCGCTGGAAGGATTCCAAGGCCGCTGGTGCTGTGGTCGATGCTGAAGGCAACTTCTCCATTGCCCGTCAGGACGATGCTACAACACTTGTTATCTCCTATATCGGCTACAAGTCCAGGGAGGTGACGGTGGCTAAGGGCCAGGCCTCTGTCAATGTCGTTCTGGACGACGATGCCCAGAACCTCGACGAGCTGGTGGTCATTGGCTACGGCTTGCAGAAGAAGTCGTCGCTGACAGGTTCTGTCGAGACCATCAAGGCTGAGGACCTGCTGATGATGCCTACCACCAACCTCGATCAGGCGCTGACGGGTCAGGTGGCTGGCCTGCAGGTTATGCAGTCGACGGGCGACCCCAGTAGTGCCCGCGAATCCGACCTTCACGTCCGCGGTATCAATGCCAATCCCCTGCTAGTCATCGATGGCGTGCCCCGTTTCGGTACCAATACCAGCGATGGCGAGATGCGCCTCTCCGACCTCAACCCCGACGATATCGAGAGCGTCACCGTGCTGAAGGATGCTGCTGCTGCCGCTGTCTACGGTGCCCGTGCTGCCAATGGTGTCATCCTGGTGCAAACCAAGCGCTCCGATGGCAACCAGAAGTTACGTCTCAACTATCGCGGACAGTTCAACCTGCAGGAGGCTACCCATCTGCCCGACTTCCTCAACGCCTACGAGTTTGCCAAGCTGCGTAACCAGGCCATCGAGAATTCCGGTTCCACGGCCACACCCTATACCCCCGAGCAGTTGGAGCAGATCCGCACCCATAGCAATCCCAATGTCTATGGCGACGAGAACCTGCTCGACTATCTCGACAAGACGGGATGGTCTACCACCCACAGCCTTTCTGCCAGCGGTGGCAACAACTCCATCAAGTACTACCTGTCGTTTGGCTATGCCGATACCAAGGGCCTGTACAGTGGGGTAGGGCGTCGTCGTCTCAACTATATGGCCAAGCTCGACGCCACGTTGGCCAAGGGCCTGGTGCTCTCTGTCGATGTCAACGGTTCCCGCACGCGTTCCAAGAACAGCAGCTACTCTACCGTCGATGCCGCCTATGCCTACTCGCCCGTCCAGGTGCTGCGCTTTACCAATGGCGACCTGGCCAGTGCCGATGGTAGCAACCCCCTCATCAATGTCGAGGGACTGGGTGGCTATCGCAAGGACAACTACAAGATGTCGACCATTACCGCCACCCTCAACTGGGACATTCCCTGGGTAAAGGGCCTCAATGCCTATCTGCGTGGCACGTTCGACGACAACAGTCAGGTTCGCACCGTCTTCAGCAAGCCTGTGACGCTCTACACCTATGATGTTGACGCCAACACCTTCTCGCCCGACCCCAACACCATCTACCCATCGTCCAAGGTGTCGCTTTCGCAGTACGACCAGTTCTTCGAGAACCAGCTCTACGAGGTGGGCTTCAACTTCAACCGCACCTTTGCAGCCAAGCACGACGTGGGTGCCACCTTCGTGGCCAACTACCAGCGCAGCCACAGCCTTTACATGGAAGGTGTCAACCAGGACAAAGGCATCTTCCCCGAGACCATGGGTACCGCCCTTGGCGACAAGACGCTCACTGGTAACGAGACCAAGAACCAGCGTGCCTCGGTTATTGGACGTGCCAACTACGGCTATGCCAATAAGTATTTCTTCGAGTTCAGCTTCCGTGTCGACGGTTCTAACAACTTCTCGCCCGACAACCGCTGGGGCTTCTTCCCCTCGTTCTCTGGCGCATGGGTACTCTCCAACGAGCAGTTCTTCCGCAACTGGCATCAGGATGTGCTCACCAACGTCAAGTTCCGTGCCTCTACCGGATGGCTGGGCAACGATGGCGTGGCAGGTGCCTTCAGCTATCTCAAGACCTATCTCGAGACCCCTGGTGCAGGCTACTCCATTGGTGGCGCCTATCGTCCGGGACTGACGCTGAACGGTAACCCTAACCCCGACCTCACTTGGGGCAAGACCCACGACTACAACCTCGCCACCGACCTCGGTTTCTGGGGCGGTCGCATTGGTGTGTCGTTCGAATACTTCTGGCGCTACGAGACAGATAAGATCACCTCGGCGCCCGACTATCTCTACCCCTATTCCACAGGTGTCAACGGCAACGTGCCCAGCCTGAACTTCGCTGAGCTCAAGGCGTGGGGATGGGACCTTACCGTCAACCACCGCAACACCTTGGGCAAGTTCAAGTACAACGTGGCCCTCACCCTGTCGAAAACCGACGACGAGTACCTCGACTATGGCGACGAGAGTGCCCAGAACGAGAACCTGCGTCGTGTGGGCCGCAGTAGCATGGTATGGACCATGTACGAGGCTGCCGGGCTCTTCCAGTCGCAGGAGGAAATCGACAACTGGGCCGACCAAGACGGACAGCGTAACCAGTCACTGGCTCCTGGCGACATCAAGTACGTCGACCAGAACAACGACCAAAAAATCGATGCCAACGACCAGGTGTACATCAAGAACTCCTCTTACCCCGACATGGACGTCGCCATGCGTCTGGGAGCCTCCTACAAGGGCTTCTTCATCAACGCCATGTTCCAGGGTGAGTTTGGCTACAAGAAGAATATTACCGAGTACTACTCGCTTGAGAACGGTTCGCTGCAGCGCTTCCAGCAGTATCATATCGACGATACCTGGACACTCGAGAACCCCGATGCCGCCTATCCCCGCATCAAGTTCGTCACCAGCAGCGACAACAACCGCAAGACCTCTACCTTCTGGGTGCGTAACTGTAACTTCATGCGCCTGAAGATGCTCAACATTGGCTACCAGTTCCCGCAGCAGCTGCTCTCCAAGCTCCACCTGTCATCGGCCTCCATTGCCCTGCAGGGTAGCAACCTTTTCACCATTACCGACCTCGTCGATATGGATCCCGAGCAGACTACCCGTGGCTATCCCATCCAGCGTACCTATGGCTTGACCCTCAACCTGGGATTCTGATGCGTATTGAAAATGAAGAGTGAAAAAGTGAAGAATATGACAATGAAGATAAAGCAATCTATCACAAACGGAATGTTGGCTGTGGCGCTGATGGTGAGCGCCAGCGGCTGCAACTCCCTGTTCGACGATGCCCCCCTCAACCAGATATCCGAGGAAACCACGTGGAACAACTCCATGCTGCTCGATGAGTATGTTAACACCTGGTACCGCAATATGAACAACGGGTTCAATACCTACGTATTCACCATGTCGGGCTTCGGTTCCATGTCGCGCTATTTCCTGCCCTGGTTTGGCGACCAGATTACCGTGGGACGCAGCGACTGGCTGAACGGTGGCATAGGCGACGTGCAGAAAGGCAACGAGACCACCATCACCGGATGGGCACAGCAGCAGTGGAGCAACTACTACACGCAGATACAGTACATCAATTCCTTCTTCGAGAACGAAGGACGCATTACCGATGCCGCACAGCGACAGCGCATCGAGGGCGAGGCCCACTTCATGCGCGGCTACTACTATTACCTGCTGTTGCGGCGCTTTGGCGGATCGCTCATCATCGATCACGTCATCGACCCCCTGAAGAACCCCGAGAAGACACCACGCGCCAGCTATCAGCAGATGGTCGACTTCATCGTTGCCGAGGCTGACAAGGCCGCTACCATCCTGCCCGTCAGCTACGATGCTGCCAACGTGGGACGCGCTACCAAGGGCGCTGCTATCATGCTCAAGGCCAAAACCTACTTCTGGGCAGCAGGACCACAGTTCCAGAACAAGCAGAAGGCTTATCTCGGTTTTACCGACGACCAGTCGCAGGCCATGTTGCAGAAGGCTAAGGCTGCCTATGAGGAGCTGTTTGCGCTGAACGCCTACTCGCTGGTGCCCATCACGGCTACCACGCAGGACGGCATCCGCGACGAGTACCGCAAGCTCTTCCTCACAAAGAACTCTGAGGAGTCGATCCTCGAGGTGCAGCACTCCGACGATGGCGACTACGCCAACAAGTTCGGCCACCGCCTCGACCGCTTTGCTGCCGCTCCCTCGTTCACGGGCACTTACTGCGCCTTTACTCCCACCCATAACCACGTCAACGAATACGGTATGCGCGACGGAGCCACCTACGATGCCAACAACCCCTACGTCAACCGCGACTACCGCTTCTATGCTAATATCCTCTACGATGGCTGCACCTATCGCGGCCACCAGATGGAGCTGCGCACCGTCGACGGTAAGAAGGGAGCCGACCTCACACCCTATGGCACGTCGACCACCGCTGGCTACACCCTTACGGGCTACTACATGGCCAAGTTCCTCGACGAGAGCCAGGCCATCGACGCCAACGATACCTACGCCTCGAAGCAGAACTACATCATCTGGCGACTGGCTGAGGCCAAGCTCGACTATGCCGAGGTGCTCTTCCGCTTGGGCAATGCCAACGGAGCCCTCCAACAGGTCAACGACATCCGCCAGCGCGTTCACATGGACGCCCTCCCGTCGCTCTCCTGGGAACAGCTCATGAACGAGCGTCGCGTGGAGCTCGCCTTCGAGGAAACCACCTACTGGGACCTCTACCGCCTTGGCACCGCTATGGAGAAGTGCAACGGCGGCACCAATCCGCTGAAGAAAATCACCATTACCGAGAAAAACGGTGTGGTCACTTATAAGGAGGAAAACCTCGACCGCCGCGCCAAGAACAACTGGGTGTTCCAGGAGCGCGACTACTATCACCCCATCCCCTGGAGCGAGGTGAAGTATCAGGGTATCGAGCAGAACCCCGAATGGAATGAGGTGTAGTTAAAGAAGTTAACGAAGTTAGAGAAGTTAATGAAGTTATAGAAGTTAAATAGTAATGCTTATGAAGAAAATTTTTACTTTAGCCCTGCTGGCTATGGCCGCCATGAGCGCCAATGCACAGTACAACCTGTTTGACCCCGCCGATGTCGATGCAGACGGATGGCTGTGGCTCGACACACAGGCGAAAATCGACAAGTACGTAGGAGCCTTCGACGAAGACAACTACACCGTCAATCCCAATGGCAAGCTCATACAGATGGCCTTTGCCAACATCACTCCCGACTATCCCGAGACCGTTGCCGACCCCACTGTTGCAGGTACCGACGAGGCTGGATATATCGAGGGACAGGAACAGTACACACCCGGACAGGCTAAGACCGGTGCTATCGTCATTGCTGGAGCTTCAGCACAGATGTCAACCAATGGCGGCTGCCTCATTCTCAACCTCCCCTCATGCGCCACTATCAGCCTCTACCTCTCGTCAGAGGCCAGCATGCTCGGTCGCACGATGATGATCTCACCCAACAATGCCATTGACAACGACAACTCTCCTGCTGGCTCAGAAGCCTGGACGGGCGACTCTAAGGTCATCTACTCCAAGGCTACGCTTTTCGGAAAGCTTCACGGTGCAGGACAGTTCAAGTGGGAGGGCATCGAGGCGCTCAACAACGGCAACAACCCCGGTATCACCTTCGTTACCGACAGTCCCGTCTATTTCGCCTTCCAGAACTGCCACCGTTATCCCATCTACGTCCATGGCATTAAGGTCACCACTCCCAAGCAGGAGTCCGCAGGTGTCAACGACATCGTTGCCCCTGTCAAGTCCGACCACCATATCTACAACCTCGCAGGCATGCGCATGAAGGTTGCAGGTAAGGGTCTCTACATCCAGGACGGCAAGATCTTCGCAGGCAAGTAAACCAAAAGTACTTTTTGAGAATATTAAGGGGTCGGAGAGAGCAATCTTCTCCGACCCCTTTTTCCTTGTCCGCTCGAGCGGCTTGCAAAGAACTCGTTTACTTCTTCATCACCTTCTTCACACCCGATTCGGTCTTGAGAAGGTAGACGCCAGGACGGGAGGCGGCTTTCTGGCCCAGCAGGTTCAAGAGACCGTCTTCCTGCGTTTCGCTTTCTTTCGACATGAGGCGGTAGATGCCTGATGCCAGGCCAGCCTTCTGCTTGATGATCTCTATCAAGCCCTTGGCATCGGTGTAGATCTCTTCAACCTTGGCTCTCACCTCGGGGAAGTTGGCGGTGGTGAAATAGTTGGTCACCACGTTCGTTGAGCCGTCGCTGGTGAAGTTGATGACGGGTGCCAGCTTCACGTCGCCGTCTGCATTGGGGGCGAGGACCAGCGTGAAGATACCCTTCACCTCGGGCAGGTTGTCGTAGTAGATGTTGATAGCAAACTGCTGGCTGAGGTCGACGGGACTAGCGCTAGCCATCTGCTGGCCCATCACCAGCGCCTGGATGAAGGCGGGCAGGTCGGCAGCACCGCCCTTGGCCTGTATCTCACCCATCACGTCGATGTCGACATTCAGCGATTGCAACCCGAAGTCGAGGGTCTCGCTGATGCCGGTAAAGGTGCCGGGCACCGACAACTTGGCTGCCACCAGCTGCTTGTCGCCCTTCTTCGCTGTAAAGTCGAGGTTGAGGCCCATGCCGGGCATGTAGCCCGTCTTGTTCAGCGTCAGGTCGAAGGTGCCGGGACCGTCGCTCCTGGCAAACGACACGTTGCTGGAGAGAGCTATGCCGTCGAGGAGGTTCCATTCGTCATCCTTGATGCCGCTCAGGTCTAAGTTGACATTAGCATGCAGCATCTCCTTGCCGCCCTGCGTGAAGCTCACGTCCACGTTCTCCTGCATCACTATGGTAAGTTCCGTCACGCCATTGGCAATGGCCGCGAATCCCTTCATGATGTTGTATATCTTCTCGCTCTTCTCCTTGTACTCCTCCAGATCGCTTTCGTCAATGACTTCCACGTCGTGGGTGGTGAACGATTTCTTCTCGCCGCTCAGCGTCACGATGGCTACGCATTCATTACCCTGTCTGTCAGGGAAGGTCAGTTTGATGTTGTCGGCATCACCCTGCCTCACCCATCGTTTGTTGACAACGGCGTAGTTGCCGAAGAATGCCGTGGGGTCGAGCGTCAGCCGGTAGGTGTCGCCATTGGGCGTCTTCATGCCTGCCAGCTTCTGTTGAGCATTAACCACCAACTCTTCCGCGTCGTAGTCCAGCACCTGGGCAATCAGGTCCAGTATGCCGGTATAGGCATCGCGGTCCCACTCGTTGAGCAGGTGCATCATGGCCGAACTGATCTTGTCCCTGTCAGTACCCTGGGCGTTGGCGTTTTGGTAACCGATGAGCATTGTCAGCACCATCAATAAAGTAGTAAATCTTTTCTTCATAAGCATGTTTAATTTAGAGGTTATACATCATTGTTTGATTGCAAAGATAGGCATTATTCTCTTAACCGCCAAAATTTTTGGCCGTTTTTTCTGAAAAACATATCAGATTTTACGTTGCCACTCATCCCGTCTTCTCCAACAAACTATCTGCTTCGCTTCACAATATCTTCAGCCATCTTGTTCAGTGCCAGACACATGGCACGCGTCAACGGAATACGCTCGTTTTGGTGGGGCCATGGTGCCAACAGCAATAGTCGCCCGTCAGCACACGCATCATAATACTGATGGCCTGGCTTTGAGAACTTATTGAATCCCCAAGGAGTGATGAATATCAGTGGCAACCGAGCATCCATGGCCGTTCGCATCACCACCTGTTCACCCGTCGAGATGGCAGGCGATACCAGTACCGTTCCTGTTTTTGCCATTGCCAGGAACTTATCCCTCTCCTTGGCAATCTGAGCCTCAGTCAGACTGCGCGTTAGTTGCACCTGTTCCATATCTGGACTGTCCAACAGGAAACGATTACCTATGGCAGCATACGTCTGACCAGCCACTGTGACGCCAAACTGAACACGGAAGTAATCAGGATGCTCGTGGCGTATAGCCAGACGGCGTGGGTTGTCGTGGAGGTAGGCTATAAGGCGTGGCAGCATGTCGTAACTTTTCGATATCAAGTCGTTGTAGCCACGCTCAAAAAGCAGCCCATGGCTCCTGTCATCCTTCTTTAGTCGATGCTCAGAGGGAAGCGGAAGCTTGTTTGTATGTTGAGGCACATCATTTCCCGTCTGTTGAGGCACATCATTTCTTGTATGTTGAGGCACCGCCTCAACCAGAAGTGGCGGTACCACTTCATACGCAGAAGCCCCACCCTTCCTCGTATGTTGAGGCACCGCCTCAACCAATCCAGGCGCCTCAACCATCATCAGCTTCCTATAAGCCTTGTTACACCCTGCCTTGAAACCACTGATTACCTGCCCTAGATGCTCCTCCATCGCCTCTTGCACAAAAAGGATGCCATGAAGGTGGTCTGGCATCAATTGGAATGCCAACAAACGCACCTCATGATGAAACTGAGGTATCAACTCCCAACAGCGAATGACCTCCTGTCCCAAAGGCGTTGGCACCACACATGGAGCACCTTCCTGACCATCAGCAACGGTTGAACTACCCTTCAGCATACCTAAAAGCGGACGACGCCCCTCCACGGCCATGGTAACCATATAGATATGACGACCGTAGTAGTCGTTGATGTTGCTGCGCCGTTTCATCGAAGGAATCTTCTCGCCTGCAAAGCGCAACTTCTCCTGCAACTTTTTCTCTTTGTCGTCCATCGTCAATAATTTCAAGGGGTCGGAGAGAGTGATTATCTTCTCCGACCTCTTGATTCGTTTACTTAGCAATAATTTTTTTTACAGTCCCATCCTCCAACTTTATAATGTTTAGCCCTTGCTGTGGAAAGGCTTTGTTTTCACCTTTTAGAGAATAGAATTGTTTTTCCTTACTATCTTTTTTTACTGATTCTACACTTGTGGAAGGAAAATCATATTCATTGAAATAGAAGAAGTTTTTCCAATATGGATCATTCTTGTAAGCATCAAGAGTCCCGGTTGGCACATATACATCGACACTCGAATAGTGCTTATTTTCAAAAGATCCTGATCCGCTTTGTGCTTCATAACCGCTATCCCATCGACGGTAATTTAAGCCGGGAGGGGTCGGATTAGACGTGTAAACAGCACTTAAAGCACTACAACTAGAAAAGGCATATTGGAATATTTTAGCCACCCCAGAGCCTATATGTACAGTTTGTATTGAACGACATCCCGCAAAAGCATCTTCACCGATAGTCGAAACACTATTGGGTATAACTATTTCGGTTAGGTTAACACACCTGTAAAATGCATATTCTTCAATGGATTTTACACCTGTTGGTATAGTAATAGACGCTAACGCTTCTGCATCTTTAAACATGCCCACGGAGATTTCTTCCAAATCGTCAGGAAGTGAGACGGATACCAATTTAACACTTTGAGAAAAAGCATATTTCCCTACTTTGATATTTTTAGGGATAACTATCTTTGTCACCTTACTACGAGAAAAGGATTCTTCCCCAATTGATTCTACACAGTCAGGAATAATGATAGTTTCCAGTTCAAAGCAAGAAGAGAAGCCAAAATCGTCAATAGTCTTGACATTGGACATCTGCGGCAACTCTTTGAACCCACATCCATAGAACGCATATCGACCGATGGTTGTCACAGAACTGGGAATCGAAGCTTGAACTAATTTCGTACATACTCGAAATGCATCTGCTTCTATCACTTCAATACCTTCAGGAATAGATACTGACGTAATGGTCATACACGCCTGAAAAGCGCTTTTCCCGATAGTACGCACACTTTGTGGTATATCGATACTCGCCAATTTCTCACAACTTAGAAATGCATATTCACCAATCTTTGTAAGAGTGTTTGGAAGATTGACATCCGTTAGGCTTTTACATAGCCTGAAAGCATTATCACCAATAGAAGTGACATTAAACTCTTTGTTGTTATAAACGACCTTCTCAGGAATGGTAATACTGCCCTTATAACTATTATAGTTTTTGTCTTTGTAAGTAACTTCAAATTCTGTTGAACTGACTCTGTTATAACAAATACCGTCAATGATATAGTCATAAGAGAAGGCTTTTGTCACACAAGCAATAAGTGTGACTGACAGGAATAATAATCTTTTTGCTTTCATAATTGTTAATGCTTTATATAGTTAAATCCCCTGATTCCTAGGAATCCACATTCCCACAGATTTTGCGTATTGTTCGGCTGCGCGTTGCTCTATTTCTAAGCGGCCTCCATCTTCTTAGCCTGTTCGAGGTTGCGCCTCATGTAGTCGGCAAAGTCTTTGGAGTTCATCGGAGATTTCTTTGATTCTTCGATTTTCCGCATCGTACGCTCCATAACCTCTTTGTGAAACTGATTCAGGAATGTCATTGCTCATAACTTTTTTTGTTTCTGCAAAGATAAGAACAATTTCTCAATTTTACAAATTAATCGGCATCATTTTAATCTAAATAAGAGTGCACACCAGAGACCCTATTTGTGTACTTTGGGGTAATGGATGAGCCTAATGTTATTGAGAATGTTAACTATTTTCGTATAACCAAATAAATACAAAAACCTCCTGGGAACGCCCATTTTTCGGGGTTTTGAGTTTAGTCCGGGTAAACTCGGAGTTTAGTCGGAGTAAACTGAGAGTTTACCCGGACTAAAATCTCGGTTTGATCGGAGGGAAGTTTTTGTTATCCTTGCTGCTGTTTGGCTTGTAAAGATATTTCAGAAGGCCTGTGCCATATCCGGCGATCAAACATAAGAAAAAGGGGAGACGCCAATTCGCATCCCCCCTTTCTTGTTGACGGGTATTTGCCCGATTAGTTTCTCTTCAGCACGATCTTGCCGTCGATGATGTTGAGACCCTTGACGGGAGCAGCCACGCGTTGTCCTGCCATGTTGAAGATGGCAGCCTTGCCACCCTCGGCCTTGAGGTCGTTGATGCCAGTGACGACGACGCTAACGGCAGTAGTCTTGTAGGGCTTCTCAGCGGTGAAGGCGTTGAGCTCGGCGTTGGTCATCTCGCAATAGATGTCCTCGGCAGCGTTCAGGAAGGTGAACACGCCATCGGCTACGGTGTAGTCGGTACCCTCGACGAGGGCGGTGCCGTCAGCCTTCTTCCAGGTGAATACGGTAGCAGTCTCACCGAGCTTGGCCTGCGACGAGAGGTCTACCTTGTCGCCAGCAGCGGTGATCTGCATGGGAGCCTGAGCATTCTCCTTAGTGTAGAGTGTAGCGTAGGTGAGCGTTCCAACCTGAGCCTTCAGGGCGTAGAGCTGAGCGAGGGTAAATGCATTACCGTCGGCCCACAACTGCTTGATGTTGCCGGGCAGCTTGATTTCCGTGAGGTCGTTGTCGCGTAGACGCAGGTACATGCCCGATGCGTCAGCAAACTTCGAGAGGTCAATCGTGGTGAGCTTGTTGCCACCGAAGTTGAAGGTGTGCTTGGTAGCCGTATTGTCTCCGAAGGTGACGCTTGTCAGCTGGTTGTTCAGCACGGTAACGGTCTTGGCCACCGTGTTGTTGGTCAGGTCGAGCGTAGTGAGCTTGTTTCCGCTGAGCACGATGTTGGTGAGCTTAGTGTTCTTGCTCAGGTCGATAGCGGTGAGTACGCCGTTGTTCTTTGCGTCGCTGGCATCAATCTTAGTCAGCTCGGTGTTGGCAGAAACGTCGACGGTAGTGAAGTCGTTCACACCGATGTTGAGGTCGGTCAGTGCGGTGAGCTTGCTCAGGTCGATGCTTGTGAGATTGTTCTGGTGAACATCCAGTGAGGTCAGCGTAGCAGCCACACCCGTGAGGTCGATGCTGGTGATACCGCCAGTGATGGTGGTAGCATCGGTAGCGTACTTGGTGAATGAAGCGAAGCCCTTAATGTTCTCGCCATAGATCTTGACCGTTCCAGCAGGTGTTCCAGTGAACTCGATGTCGCTGACACCACCCCAGGCGTCTTCTGTGGCAGCTAGCTCAACCTTGTTGCCGTCGCCCCAGTCGATAGAGGCCTTGTCGCCTGCGGCAAGAAGGGTAATGGCAACCGTGCGCTCCACGGCACCAGCCTCGAAGGTGATGGCGGGCTTGGCCTCTTCGCTGCCACCAGCACGGGTAATCACCAACTTGGTGATGAACAGGTTGGTGCCTGACTGAGAGCGGCTCAGGGTAATGGTCTTGCTGCCAGCAGCCTCGGCAGGCACTTTGGTCACCTTGGTTGCAGGGGCGCCATTGAAGGCAGGGTCGATGTTTTCTGCGTCAGAGAAGATTTCACCCTCGGCAGAAATACCGTTCTCAAAGAGGATGTAAGGGCTGGCCTTCTTTGACTCGTTCTTGTTGATGTAGGCGGTGAAAGCAATCTCGTCGCCTTCAGCCAGTTCGCTGTCGAGCGTAATCACCATCTTGCTGGCATTGGCAGAAGCTGTGGCATCGTTGATGTTGGCCTTCTTGCCGTTCAGGCACATGGTGTAGTTGTCACCGTTCTTGTAGTTCAGACGGTTGTCGGTTCCGTTTACTGACTCTGCCTTGCCGCCAGTCTCGGTAGCACCGTCAGCACCACCTTCCCAAGAATAGAGAGTGGTCTGAGCCTGCAGTCCGAGCGTGATGCCCAGGAGCAGGGTCATGAATGAAAGTAGTCTTTTTTTCATAAGCGTTTTAATAAAAGTTGTTATTAGTGTAAATCGTTTTCTCTGCATTTTGCCTGCAAAATTATTAAAAATCGCAGAATAAACCGCAAGAATAGTTTGAAAAAAAGAAAAAAAGCGTAACTTTGCATCACTTTAATAAAGAAAAAGGAGGATGACGGCATCTGCTCGCTATGAGGAATAGGCTGACGATAGGGCTGCTGATGATGGTTGTAGGACTGTCGCTGAAGGCGCAGACAACCGTAAAGGAGGCTGTTGCCCCGCTGCTGACGACGGTATGGGGACAGGACGCCCCGTACAACCTCCATTGTCCCGAGAAGACGAACGCCCAGGGCGAGCCGCAGCATTGCAGGGTGGGGTGCGTGGCCTGTGCGATGGCCCAGGTGATGCGCTATCACCGTTATCCCGAGGTAGGCATCGGAACGGGCACCAACATGTTCAACACGTCGCTGACGGCTGACTTCGGCAGCACCCATTACGACTGGAGCCACATGAAGAACAGTTACCGTGTTGCTTACAGTGACGAGGAGGCAGAGGCCGTGGCTACGCTGATGTTTCATTGCGGTGTGGCGGTGAACATGATCTACGGGTTGGAGTCGAGCTCCACCTTTACCGCCTTTGCCAATAACATGACGACGGCGCTGGTGCGCTATTTCGGATACGAGAGCGAGGGGCTGCGCAGCGTCAGCCGCAGTCAGTATACCAAGGACGAGTGGATCGCGATGATCCGTGAGGAGCTGTCGAATGGGCGACCTATTATCTATAGTGGCAACAGTCCCTCGATGGGCGGCCACACGTGGGTGGTCGACGGCTACGACGCCCAAGGACGCATCCACATGAACTGGGGATGGCTGGGGTCGGCGAACGACTATTACGACGTAGACCTGAACCTTCCGGGGGTGGACTTCAGCCAGAAGCAGTCGATGGTGATTGGTATCCGTCCGCCTACGAACAACGGGACGGGGATGGCCGAGATACGGAGGCACGAGGGCGCAGAGACTAACGGCAGCATTGAGGCGGGCGCACACTACGACCTGCAGGGACGCAGGGTGGGGCAGCCGCTGAGACCGGGGCTCTATTTGCTTGACGGAAAGAAAATACTAATTAGATAAGGAATATGATGAACAAGAGACTGTTTTTTGTGCTTGCCTTGCTGGTATCGCTGTTGACGACGGCTACAGCGGCAAGTGTGGAAGGCCAGAAGAAGGCCAACTTAGTGTGTTTCGTGAAGTTTGCTGACGAAACCGATGACGTGATGTTTACCGACCAGCCGTTCAGTCACTACGAACAGTTGTTCAACAGCAGGGTGGAGGGTGAGCAGAGCGTCTACAACTACTTCAAGCACTCGTCGTACGGGCTGCTTGACTGGACCACTTCGTTCTTCCCCGCCCCGCAGGGCGAGAAGGTGGCTTCCTACCAGGCATCGCAGCCCCGAGGCTACTATCAGGAGAAGAGTAGCATCAATCCCAATGGATGGGACAATGCTACGACGATGGCAGCTCGCGAGCGCGCGCTTATTAAAGAGGTGATAGCCTATATTGACCAGCATATCGGCAGCGATGTCGTGGTCGACGCTGATGGCGACGGAATGGTGGACAACCTGACGCTGGTGCTGAGCAGCTGTTCTGAGCTGGGCAGCCGTCACATGCTGTGGCCCCACCGTTCCGACCTGGTATCGGCAACGGGCGAGTTTGTCATCAACAATGCCAAGGTGGTGGGCTATCTCATCGTGTTCGACGAGTACCGTGCACGACTGACGGCTCCCACCACACTGGGTACCATCTGCCACGAGATGTCACACTCCCTGGGTACCTACGACCTCTACCATGTCAACGACAACCTGAACCCCGTAGGCATCTGGGACTTGATGAGCGACAACCAGGACATCCCGCAGCAGATGACCGTCTACACCAAGTACCGCTACTGCAAGTGGGTGGACGAGATTCCTGAGATTTCGGCTCCTGGCACCTATACGCTGAACCCCGTGGGAGGAACGACCAAAGAGAACATTGCCTACAAGATCAAGCCCGTGGGACATGATGAGTACTTTGTGGTGGAATATCGCAAGCAGGATGGCTATGATGCATCGATTCCCGAGTCGGGACTCATCGTCTACCGCATCAATCCCAATCAGTCGGGCGGTAACGTAGGCTATAACGGTACTACGCGACTGGACGAGCAGTATATCTTCCGTCCGGGCGGTTCGCTGAAAAGCGACGGCAATGTACTGCAGGCAGCCTTCAGCAAGGAGAGCGGACGCACCGCCTTTGGCGGACTGGCAGCAGAGAAGCCGTTCTACAGCGACGGCACTGTGGCCAACTTCGCCATTGCCAACGTGTCAAACTATGGCGAGACTATCTCGTTCGAACTGCTGGAGATGAAGAAGCAGCTGATCCTCTCTGAGGAGGCGCTGACGCTGAAGGGCGCTGCCAATAGCGGCGCTACGGTGACGGTGGCCAGCGACGACGACTGGACGATAACGGGAATGCCCGACTGGCTCACGGCAGAGCCCGCCAACGGTAAGGCAGGAACCACCCAGCTGAGCCTGGTGACCAACAGCGAGAACGCGACAGGCGCTCCTCGTGAGGCTGTGCTGACCGTGTCGAGTACTACGGACGCTGAGCTGACCAAGACGCTGACCGTTACGCAGGAGGCTAAGTCGGGCAGTGTGATACTGTTCGACGACTTCGAGAACGTGAGCAACCCCAACGGCTGGGTCATTGAGAACGAGGGCGAGAACGGTAGCGGATGGCAATATGGCGCTGGCACTACTACGGGCAAGGGCAAGAACTTGGTATACAGCGGTACCCACGCCCTGCTGATGAAGGAAACGGTGTTTGAGGACAAGCACCAGGTGTCGGTACTCACCTCGCCTGTCTTTGCTGGCGGCAAGACGCTGAGCTTCTACTCCCATTGCAACGGTGGCAACGCTACACCCCGCAATCCGCCAGTATATATCATTGAGGTGAGCAGCGACGGTGGTGCCACGTGGACTACCATCTTCGACGTGCTCAAGGACTATCCGCGCAACGCTGACGGCACTACGGTGTCGACGCTTACCTATACGAAGATTGTGCTCGACCTCTCGCCCTATACCAGCAACCAGATGAAGATACGCTTCAACTGCTACGACAATACCCAGGAGGGATTGCAATACTGGTGGCAGATTGACGACCTCGAGATTTCCAGCGAGTCGACTACCGCCATCGAGGGTGTCAAGGCCAACAACGTTGACGACGAGGAGATATACGACCTGCAGGGCCATAAGGTTACTGCTCCGCTGACGAAGGGCATCTATATCGTTGGTGGGCGCAAGGTACTGAAATAACTGCGCGTTTCTGTGAAATAGGGAATCTCCTATGGCGATTTAGGGGATTCCCATTTTTCTTTTCAGGAATTATTCCTACTTTTGCAGCGTGAACGTTCTCCGTTTAAAGGAGTGAAGAAGTTAACGAAGTTAAAGGAGTTAAAGAAGTTAAGAAGATGAAGAAAGTATTGGTATTATCACTTGGCGTGCTCCTGATGATGAGCAGCTGTGGCAGTTACGAGGCCGCTGGTGCCTTTACGGGTGCCCACTTTGGTTCTATTGTTGGTTCGGCCGTTGGCGGCATTTCTGGCGGATGGCGTGGCCATCATGTTGGCTCGCTGATAGGAATGGCCAGTGGCGCAGCCGTTGGTGCAGCCATTGGCGCTGCTGCTGACCGTGCGGAGCAAGAGCGCTATGAGAGGCGCTATGAAGGTCGCTATGAGGAAAATAGGGGAGTGAACGCCCGTCAGTCGATTCCCGACGAGAGCGGCTTTGATCCCTCAGGACGCGGCGACGACCGCATTTCGTTCGACGGTATGAAGGGTAACATGTTGCCCAAGGGGCCTGTGAACCTGGAAATCAGCAACGTGCGCCTGGTCGATGCCAGTCGCGACGGCATGCTGACGAGAGGGGAATCGGCACATATCGTCTTCGAGGTGAGCAACAACTCGTCGGAGCCTGTCTATGGCGTACAGCCCTCGGTACTCGAGGTGACGCGCAACAAGCACATCCATATCTCAGAGAATGTATTGGTAGAGTGCATACCCGCCAAGCAGGCTATCCGCTATACGGCTCAAATCAAGGCTGACAACGGTTTGCGCAATGGTGAGGCCGTTATCCGTGTTGCCGTATTCCAGGCTGGCCGTGAGGTGACGTCGCAAACCCACGACTACCGTATCGCCACCGCCAAGCGCTAATTTCTCTTCCCCTGCCGTTTTTGGTAGGCCTTGGCGCCCGTGGGATTCTGGTTGATTTTGTCAAGCACATCCGTTGGCTCCTGTTTCTGCTGTTTGACAGCAGGTACAGGGGCTTTCTTTTGTTCCTTTACCTCCTGTGCCGACTTGCTGACCGTTTGGTGCATCGACCGCTGTACGGCTTTCGTGTCGATGTTCACCTCTTGTTGCCAGATGGGTATGATGCCTGTGGGGTCGATGTCGGCCAGCTCAAACTCGAGCTTGGGAAGATCTACTCCGTCCTCGTCGGGCCTAAAGGGTACCGTCATTTCGCTGACCTTCTCCACCGTTACGGGGGCAATGCCTTGCGCAATCATACCGATGGCCTTTGCTGCGCCCCACGACAGGTCGATAATCCTTCCGCGACGGTAAGGGCCGCGGTCGTTGACACGCACCACTACTTGTTTGCCGTTCACCATATTGGTGACCTTCAGCAACGTTCCGAAGGGATATTTCAGGTGGGCACACGTTAGCGAGTCGTGATGCAGCCGTTCGCCGTTCGCCGTTCTTGAGCCCGTTGCCCGCTTGGCATAGAACGAGGCCTTTCCCGTCTGGGTTTGCGCATAGAGACTCTCTCCCAGCCCCTCTCTACAGGGAGAGGAGAAGCTACTCCATAGGAGAAATAAGGTAAACACTCCCCTCCATATAGGAAGGGGCTGGGGGATGGTCTTCTTCATATTATACAATTCCTTGTGCCAGCATAGCCTTCGCCACCTTCATGAATCCGGCCACGTTGGCACCTTTTACATAATTTACGTAGCCGTTGGGCTCCCTGCCGTAGTTGACACATTGCTCGTGGATGCCCGCCATAATCTGGTGCAGACGGCGGTCAACCTCGTCTGCCGTCCAGGAGAGTCGCATTGAGTTCTGGCTCATTTCCAGTCCGCTGGTGGCCACACCGCCTGCATTCACAGCCTTTCCGGGGGCGAACAGCTGTTGGGCGGCAATAAACTTCTCGGCAGCCTCTGCCGTGCATCCCATGTTCGACACCTCAGCCACACATAGTGGCTTCATAGCCAGTATCTGGTCGGCATCGTCGCCGTTCAACTCGTTCTGCGTGGCGCAGGGCAGGTAGATATCGGCCTTCTGCTCCCAAGGTTTCTTGTCCTTGAAGAACTGGGCACCCTCAAACTCCTCAGCGTAGGGCTCGCAGATGTCGTTGCCGCTTGCACGCAACTCCAGCAGGTAGTCTATCTTTTCGCTGTCGAGCCCCTCAGGGTCGTAGATATAGCCGTCGGGACCGCTGATGGTAATTACCTTCGCCCCCAATTCCGTAGCCTTCTTGGCAGCTCCCCAGGCCACATTGCCGAATCCTGAGAGTGCTACCGTCTTTCCCTTGATGTCGAGCCCGTGCTCCGCCAGCATCTGGTGGACGAAGTAGAGGGCACCGTAGCCCGTGGCCTCAGGGCGCAGGATGGAACCTCCCCACTCGCGACCCTTGCCCGTGAGCACGCCCTGGAATTGGTGCGTTAGCTTCTTGTATTGTCCGTAAAGATAGCCAATCTCGCGGGCACCCACGCCAATGTCGCCTGCAGGTACATCCTCGTCGGGGCCGATATGGTGGTACAGCTCCGTCATGAAAGCCTGACAGAAACGCATGACCTCACCATCGCTCTTACCGCGAATAGAGAAGTCGGAACCGCCCTTGCCGCCACCCATCGGCAGCGTGGTCAGCGCGTTCTTGAAGGTTTGCTCGAAACCCAGGAACTTCAGTATCGAGAGGTTCACAGAGGCGTGGAACCGCAGTCCGCCCTTGTAGGGGCCAATGGCCGAGTTGAACTGCACACGGTAGCCCAGGTTCACCTGTACCTCGCCCTTGTCGTCGACCCAGGGCACGCGGAACGTTATGATGCGTTCCGGCTCCACGATGCGCTCCACAATCTTCGCCTTCTCAAACTCAGGATGCTGGTTGTAAACATCCTTGATCGACTCCAGCACTTCGCGCACAGCCTGCAGATACTCCAACTCACCCGGATGCTTGCGCTCCAGGCCTTGCATGATTTTCTCAACTTCCATAGTGTAGATACATTAATAGGTTTTTTAGTCAACAAATTGACTTGATGATGTTTTAGGTGCGGCAAAAATAAAAAAAATATCGGCAACTTCCAAGGAAATTGCCGAATATTTTTCTTTTGTTAGGAGAAGTTATGAAATCTCAATCGACTTCGATACCTTAGCCTCCTTCTGCTGTTTGGGCAGCGTAACGGTGAGGATTCCGTCCTGCACACGAGCTGAAATCTGATCCTTCACCACGTCCTCGGGCAGCGTATAGTTCTGCTGGTAGTTCGTGTACGAGAACTCGCGGCGCAGGTAGTGCTGCTTCTTATCTTCCTCCTTGTGCTCCATCTTGTTCTCAATGGCTATGCACAGGTTGCCGTCTTCGTTGAGGCTCACGCGGCAGTACTCCTTCTTGATACCGGGAGCGGCCACCTCCATCGTGTAGGCCTTCTCGTCCTCCTTAACATTCACGGCAGGAGCTGTCGTTGTGCAAGTACTCGGTGTAGCGTCGCCGTTCATAAACTCGTCAAACATGGTGGGGAACCAACCGTTTCTAAACATTACTGGTAGCATAATCATTACCTCCTAATTCTATTTTTTTAAGGGTTCAACATTCTTGTTTCTTCGATTGCCTTGCGGCTCTCGCTGAGGTAAGTGCAACTTGCGTGCCAGTAGAAATTTATCTGTCATTCTGTCGGTTTTGCATGACATTCTGGCAGTGTGTATTGTAACCCCTCCTATTATATATTAGGTCAGTAAAGATTGGTGCTGTCTGTTTGCGAGGCGGGCCAGTTGACCAGGAAGAGGTGCTCGGTGGCTCGGGTGAAGGCGGTATAAAGCCAGTGGATATAGTCGGGGGTAATCATGTCGTCGGTCATGTAGCCCTGGTCGACGTAGACGTGCGCCCATTGTCCGCCCTGTGCCTTGTGGCAGGTGACGGCGTAGGCGAATTTCACCTGCAAGGCGTTGTAGTAGCGGTCTTCTTTGAGCTTCTTCAGACGGTCGGCCTTGTGAGGAATGTCAGCATAGTCGGCCATCACGCGCTCGTAAAGCTGCTGTTGCTGGTCGCGGGTGAGGGCTGGCGACTCAGAGGTGAGGGTGTCGAGCAGGACGGTAGCCGTGAGTTCTGTGTCGTCGTAGTCGGGAAAGGTAAGGGTGATGTCGGCGAAGCGAAATCCGTGTTGCTCGTGGACGTTGCGCACGCGCCGGATGGTAGCCATATCGCCATTGGCAATAAACGGCAGGGGACTTTTCTCTTTTGGTTCCTCGCCGTTGGCAGCGCCCCAGTAGTAGTTGTTCTTCACAATCATCAGACGGTCGCCTCGGCATAGCTCGTCCTCGCGGTCGAGAATGGTGTTGCGTATACCTTGGTTGTAGATATTGGCGCGCTTGTTGCTGCGTGTGATAACGATGGTGTCGTCGAGTCCTGCATGGCTGTAGCTGGAAGCGAGGGTCTCGATGAGCTCGTCGCCCGGGACGATATGGATATCGGGGAAACCGTGCAGGTGGATAACTGGGAGTTGGGGCGTGAGATTCCGGATAAGTGTGGCGTTGTAGAGGATACCCGACTGCTGCGATTGTCGGAGCACCTGGTTGAGGTCGGCCTGATAGACGGTCATGCTGTAGGAACGGAGCACGGAAGCCGACAGCGCGGGGCTCTTTTCCTCGCCCACGGGAGGCAGCTGTGCACCGTCGCCGATGAGTAGCAGGCGGCAGTTGCGGCCGTTATAGACAAAACTGATGAGGTCGTCGAGCAATGGTGTTTCTCCGTTGGCTATCATCGAGGCTTCGTCAACGATAAACAGGGTATCGGATGCCGGGTTGAAGTTCAGCTTGAAGAGTCCTGCGTCGGAAAGCTCCATCGATTTCTGGCGGTAGATGCTGCGATGGATAGTGTAGGCGGGCGAACCGGCATTGAGTGCGAAAACCTTGGCTGCTCGCCCTGTGGGAGCCATGAGCCACAGCTTCTGCTTCAGCGACAGCATGGCGCGTACGACGGCTCCCGCCAGCGTTGTCTTTCCCGTGCCTGCCGAACCCCGCAGAATCATGACCACTTGGCTGTCGCGGTCGGTCATGAATTGCGCAAAGACGCTGGCTGCGTGTTCCTGTTCAGCTGTCGGAGGGAAGCCAAAAGACTGTAAAATGCGATATTTTAGCTCGTCGCCTATCATTATTCGGAATATTTTTTGTACTTTTGCCGTCGCAAAGATACAAATTTTTATTGAATAGTGATTACAAACCCGCTATAAATATTGTAAGGAGAGGATATGAGCAATATGGTGAATATGACGAACCGCCGACTTTTCATACGTATCGGCAGCAGGCATCTGTCGTTTGCCACGGTGAATCCGATGGATACGGACACCCCCATTACCTATGAGCCCTATGTGGTGAAGAGTGGCATGTCGATGGCTGCCAATCTGCGTGAGGCGGTGAAGGGTGCTGGTCTGGCGGCAATGGGATTCTACAAGGCACAGGTGCTGCTTGACACGCCCGTGCTGATAGTGCCCGTGGAGCAGTTTCAGGAAAAGGATATGGTGGAGATGTTCAACCACTCGTATCCTGGCCGCGAGCAGGATATCGTGCTCTACAACGTGTTGCCCGATCTGAATGCGGTGACGGTATTCTCTATCAACAAGGATTTGAAACTGGTGCTCGACGATAACTTCAGCGACGTGAGGTTTATCGTGGCGATGTCGCCTGTGTGGCGGCTGCTCCACCAACGGTCGTTCACTGGGGCACGCAACAAGCTGTACGGCTATTTCCACAACCAGCGGCTCGATATCTTCTCGTTCCAGCAGAATCGCTTCAAGTTCTGTAACCAGTTTGAGGCCAACCATGCCCATGATGCCCTTTACTTCCTGCTCTATGTTTGGAAGCAGCTGTTGTTGCAGCCTGAGCACGACGAACTGCACTTGGTGGGCGATGTGCCCGAACAGGAATGGCTCGTTGGTGAATTGCGCAAGTACCTGCAGAAGGCCTATGTCATTAATCCCACGGCAGAATTCAACCGAGCTCCTGCCACGAAGGTGAAGGAGATGCCGTTCGATTTGATGACGCTGTTGACGAAAGGAAGGTAATATGAGGATTATAACGGGAAAATACAAGGGAAGGCACTTTGACATTCCCCGTACGTTCAAGGCGAGGCCGACAACCGACTTTGCCAAGGAGAATATCTTCAACGTGCTGACAGGCTATATGGACCTTGAAGGGACTGCGGCATTAGACCTCTTCTCGGGAACGGGGAGCATCACGCTCGAACTGCTCTCCCGAGGTTGTGGTCAGGTGGTGAGCATCGAGATGGATCGTGACCACCATCGGTTCATCTGCGATTGTCTGAAAAAACTGCTACCCGAACAGAACAGTCCTGCCGTGCTTCCCCTGCGCGCCGATGCCTTCCGCTTCATCAAATCCTGCAAGCAGCAATTCGACCTCATATTCGCTGACCCTCCCTATGCTTTGAAGGAGCTGCCCACGATTCCCGACCTTGTTTTCGAGAAAGGACTGCTAAAGGAGGGAGGTATTTTTGTCTTCGAGCATGGAAAGGATCATGATTTCTCGCAGCATCCGCATTTTGTGGAGCATCGCAGCTATGGCAGCGTGAACTTCAGCATCTTCCGCTGACTTCTCTACATATTCGTCAAGAGATTAACAACCCTTACATGAGGGGAGCCAACATGCGGACGATGCCCTCGAACAGCCTGACAATGAAACGAGGCTTCATGCGCTCCCGCAGGCTCTTCAGCAGCACGGTGTGCTGTTCATCCTCCGTGAACACATGCTTCATGCGTAGCGCCGTTTCCTCGCTATAGAAGAAAAGGTTGGCTTCAAAGTTGTTCTCAAACGAACGGAAGTCGATGTTCGTAGAGCCGCAGGTGGTAATGCTGTCATCGCAGACCATCAGCTTGGAATGGAGGAAACCATCTTGATAGAGACTGACCTTGATTCCTGCCTCGACAGCCTCGCGCAGATAGCTGCGTCCAGCCCACTCAACAAACCACGAGTCGTTCTTGAAAGGAACGATGATGCGCACATCGATACCTGTGGCAGCAGCAGTTTTCAAGGCAAAGAATACCGACTCGGTAGGCAGGAAATAGGGAGTCTCGATATAGATATACCGCTTGGCTGCCAGAATGATGCGTACAAAACCCTGCATGATTTCCGGGTAGGGTACAACAGGACTACCAGTGACCAGCTGGACAAGAGCCCCTTGCTGCGGAAGGTTGAAGGGAGCAGGATAGTATTTACGGTCGCTTAGCAGGGTGCGGTCAACGAAATACCAGTCGATGAGGAAAGCACGCTGGAGGGTATAGACACCAAGTCCGGTAATGCCTACCATCGTGTCGCGCCAAGAGTCAGAGACGTAGCGCTTGGCAATGTTCATGCCGCCCATGAAGCCCGTGCGCCCGTCGATGACAATAAGCTTGCGGTGGTTGCGGTAGTTGACCTTAGACGTGAACGATGGGAAACGGACGGGCAGGAAAGGAACCACCTCAATACCCTCCTCACGCATCTGTTCAAAAAAACGATGGGGAACATTCCAGCAGCCTACGTCATCATAGATGACACGCACCTCGACACCTTCGCGAGCCTTTTGGATAAGACTGTCGGCAACGAGGTTGCCCAAGGGGTCGTCCTCGAAGATATACATATCGATATGGATGTGGCTGCGAGCCTGGCTGATGGCGTGTAACAAGGCAGGATAGAACTGATAGCCGTTGGTGTAGATCTCCGTCTTGTCGGTATGGAATGGTAGCGAGAAGTTCTGGTTGATAAAAAGTTCGATGAGGGACTGGTGCTCCTCGGGTAGCCGCAAGTCCTGCTGTTCGACGAAGGCCAGCATGGAGCGTTTTGACAATTCGTCGAGCGACCGTTGGCTGACGAGCCGTTCCTTGCGGGTGTTGACGCCAAAGAAGAAATAGAGCACAATGCCCGCTATGGGTACGAACCAAATCACCAATGCCCAGGCCATCGTCTTGGCTGGCTGACGATTGTCCATTACTACATGTACAATGGTCAGTACGACGATGATGTAGTAGATGACAACCAGGATGATGTTCAGTTCGTGCATAGGATTGGTGGGAGGTTAGTGGTAAGCGCGTTGCTTGGTGAGAAGAGACTACTTGAAACCAACAAGCTTATGTGTCTGCAGGGAGAGCCGCCACTCAGGATGCTCTTTGATATAGTCGACGCACTTGTTGATAATGACAGCATTACGCTCGACATTACCTGTGTCGCAGGGCTGGAGGAATAGGAGCGGAGCATGGAGCGTGGAGAGATAGGTTTCAGGGTCAGTATCCTCATCGAATATTACCTTCAGTTCATCAGGTAACCTCTTTCCTGTATCCTCTTTCGCCTTTCCTCTCAACCCCTTCGGTGATACTGTCAGCCAGTCCAGATTTTGGGGCGCAGGACGTGTACCGTTGCTCTCCATCGCCACCTCGAAGCTATGCTGGTGGAGCAAATCAACAAAAGCTTCATCCACCTGCAGGGTAGGTTCTCCACCCGTTAAAACAACGAAGCGGGCAGGGTATTGGCTGATGGTTGTAACTATCTCATCGGCAGTCATCTCACGGTAACTGTCGAATTCCGTGTCGCAGAAAGAGCAACGCAGGTTGCATCCGGCAAAACGGACGAATACAGCTGCCCGTCCTGTATGATAACCTTCGCCCTGAAGCGAGTAGAAGATATCGTTAACTCTCATGGTTTTTCACTCTTCACTCTCGTAAGTGGCGATATTACCCTCACTCTCCTGAACAGTCGCCTTGTAACAGAAAGGTACACGCTCCACACACCAGCGGGCCAGATTCTCGGCCGTTGGATTAAAAGGCAGTACCTCGTTGAGGATGCGGTGGTCGAGCGGTTCCTTGATAAGCCGTTTAATCTCGCTAAAGTCAATCACCATACCATTGCGGTCGAGTTCCTGCGAACGGCAATAGATAATGATAATCCAATTGTGACCGTGTACACGTGTACACTTGCTTTCGTAGTCAAGCTCCAGACTGTGACAAGCAGAAATTTCTATTTTCTTCTGTACGTAATACATATTTATCTCATGTTCATTCTTTACTCTTTATTTCATCACGTCGCTTCCCAGTTTCTTGGCCAGCATATCGCGCAGCTCCTGAGTTTCCTTGTACTCATTCATCAGCGCCATCACGTGCTCCATGTTGCCTGCTGCCTGTCGAATAGCCAACTGTATCTCCTTCAGCCTTTGGCCAATAAGTTCCATGCGGAGGTCCATCACCAGATGAACTATGCGCTGGCGGAGTGACCCTTCTCGGGGCTTTAGCACAAAGCGTCCGCCTAACTGATGGCGGTCAATGGCCAGTCGGGCTGCTAACTGACTGACTTCTATATCGGGGTGGTTCATGAAGTAGCTTTCAGCCTTGAAGCCTTCTTCGTTGCTGTGGGCTACTGCTTCGGCCAGTATCTGGTTATATAGGGCATTCGAGAACAGAATTTCATCCTGACTCAGGTCGTAGTCAATGTACTGCGCAACGTTGAAGCTGATATGGCTGCCGTCTTCTAGTTCCACGTTGTCGTAGATAATCTCTTCGCCGTGGCGGATAACCTCGCGGATAAGAAGGGACTCTACAGGATTGTTCCGAGCAACGAGGCTTCTTGTCCCTCCTTCTTCACTTCTTGTTCCTCCATCCTCGCTCTTTTTTCCTCCTTCCTCGCTCTTGGCTTCTGGCTCCTGACTCCTCGAACCTTCCTTTTCCTTCTCCTCCTTTTCCTTTCGGATAAAGGTGTTCATCGATGTGAGCAACGTCTGCTCCTTCATCCCAAGGCGTGAAGCCAAGTCGCTGAGATAGGTGTTACGCAAGATGGGTTCAGGGATAACAGAGATGCTCTTTACGATACTGCTGATGGCCTCGCTGCGCTTAATGGGGTCGCTGACACCAGTTACGGTCATCCGAGTCTTGAAACCGATGAAGTCCTGCTGGTGCTCGTCGATATACCTCTTTAGCTCCTCGGTAGAATGCTTGCGGGCAAAGGAGTCGGGGTCGTCTCCATCTGGCAGCAACAGCACCCTGACGTTCATGCCTTCAGCCAATAGCATATCTGTTCCACGCATCGCTGCATGGATACCGGCTTCGTCACCATCGTAGAGTAGGGTAATGTTAGTGGTAAAGCGCCGCAGTAGTTTTATCTGGTAGAGGGAAAGTGCAGTACCGGAGTTGGCTACTACGTTCTCGATACCTGCCTGATGCATAGCGATGACATCGGTATAGCCTTCGACCATAAAGACGCAGTCTTCTTTGACAATAGCTTTCTTGGCCTGATATAGACCATACAGTTCACGCTCCTTATGATAGATTTCCGAGTCGGGGGAGTTGACATATTTTTGGGCAACACCTTTCGTCCGAGAATCGAGCACACGACCGCCGAAGGCCACAATCTTTCCACTGACATTAAACCAAGGGAAAATGGCGCGTCCGCTATAGCGGTCGATAAGTGGAGAGTTGAGAGGCTTGTTTTGCTGACCATTACCACTATGATCCTGTGGAGAGGTGTTCTCTCTCCTCTCAAAACAGAGTCCCGTCTTCACCAGAAACTCAGCTTTATAGCCCGCCTTCTGCGCCGCCGTTGCCAATGCATCGCGCTTCTGCGGCGAGTAGCCAAGTTGGAATTTCTCTATGATGTCGTCGCGGATACTGCGGCTGCGGAAATACTGCTTTCCTATCGCAATACCATCGGGGTCGTTCTTCAAAACGTTGTGGAACCAGTCCTTCGCCCATTCGTTGACGATGAACATCGATTCGCGCTCGTTTTGCTCTTTACGCTCCTCGTCGGTAAGCTCCTTCTCTACAATCTCAATATTGTATTTGTTGGCCAACCAGCGCAGGGCCTCTGGGTAGGTTATCTGCTCGTGCTCCATCAGGAATCCTGCTGGAGTTCCGCCCTTGCCGCACACGAAGCAATGGCAGATGTTCTTGGAAGGCGACACCATGAACGACGGGTTGCGGTCGTCGTGGAAAGGACACAGACCTTTATAGTTCACGCCGCTCTTGCGAAGCGTCACAAACTCGCCCACGACGTCAACAATCTGCGCCGCGTCTAAAATCTTATCTACTGTCGCCCTGTCTATCATTGTTGTTGCTATTATGACTATTACAGATACTTACGGAAAAACTGCAGGATACGCTCCTGAGCCTTTAACGGACAGCTGTGAGGAATGTCCCACAACTCTGTTTCCAGCTTGTCGTCAGCCCCCTGACTACTCCATACGTCGTGCATTGTCTTAAATGCCTTGTGGATACTGGGCACAGGAAACAGCTTGTCTTGCGAACCATTGATGAAGAGCATGGGCTTGGGACAAGCTATCGAGGCAATATGGGGATAATCGAGCCAGCGGCGCAATCCTGGTAGGCAGTTGGCAAAGCCGCCATTCTCCGTACGCTTGTATTTGAACGACATTTGTTCATCGGTAGTCGTCATCCAGCAGATAGCTGCTCCCGCCTTGATGCGGTCGGAGAGCGCTGCCAGCATCCAGGTGCGATAGGCTCCCATAGAGCACCCCGTACAACCAATGCGCTGAGGATCAACCTCTGGCATCTGAGCCAGAAACTCCGTGCCGCTGATGTCGTCGTAGGTCATATAGGCCGAGAGGTCGATGCCATACATCATCATATTGCCGGATATCATGTCAAACTTCTGCCGGTCAGGACCTTCCGAGCGTCCTCGTTCTCCCCACATGGGAGCATCGGCAGAGAATACGACATAGCCGTTCTTAGCTAAGAAGTCGCCTAAGTACTGCCCCTCATAGAGAGGTGTCAGCCACGCTTCGGCATCTTTCACAACCGTAGAGTCCTCGCAGGCCATAGGGCGTATCATCTTCTCCTTGCCAATGAAGAAGTGGCCTCCGTGGTCGTGTAGCACGTTGACGGCAGGGAAAGGTCCCTTTCCGTCGGGTATCAGCACATAGGCAGGAACGGCATAATATCGTGACAACCGGATTTCTATCTTCCGTGCCTTGTAGCCATTGCGCTGCTCATCGGCTATGAGCTTCATGTCGAAGCCGTCAGCGGGTGGAGGAGGGGGCATGAGCATACAGTCGAGCACCTTCTGTCGCGCAGCCTCACGCCATTCATCGAAATCGGTGATAGGACTTTTGCCCCAAGCTAAGGGGTAGGTCAAGTCCTTGATGAGTGAGTCGGCGTAAACGGGCAGGTTGCGATGGAACTCATACCTTGCTCGCTTTTGCGCATTGGCTTCGAGGTACGAGGTATGGGGTATAAGGTACGAGAACAGCAAGAGAATCGTGACAAATCCTCGGACTACGAACCACGAATCATTTCTCGTACCTCGTACTTCGTACCTTGCAACTCGCAAAAATGATGTCATTCCAGATAGTCTAACTGTTTTCTCAATGCTTGAAGCTCATCACGTACACCGATGAGGCGGCTCAGTACGTCGGCAGTCTTATCGGCACCATTACGGTTACTGTTGATGATTTTCTTGGCAGCGGCAATCTTGAAACCGCGTACCTTAATCAGGTTGTAGATAAGCTTGATTTGCTCAATATCCTTTTCCTGATACTGGCGCACTTTAGCAGGACCTGAAGTTTTGGGCTTCAGTAAGGGGAACTCCGTTTCCCAATAACGCAGGGTACTTTCGTTGAGGCCGAACTTCTCGGCAACCTCCTTGATGGAGTAATACAACTTTTGGGGCTTATATTCGTTTAGTGCCATGTTAATACCTTATTTATAATAGTGTTGTTACATGCCGAGTATATCGATGTCGGGTACCAGTGTACTTTCGACATTGGGTTCTAAAGGACTGATGCCAAATATCTCTCGCGCATTTCCTCCTCCTATCGTCGGGTCTTGAATCTCGGCTGGCGGATTGCTGCCTGCCAGAATGGTGCTGGCCTTGATTACCAGCACCTCTATGGTTGGTTTGCAGTATTTCTTCATGTTCATTCAATGAGTTTATTTAACAACTTTCTTACCGTCAACAACGTAGATGCCCTTTGGCAGGCTCTCGATGCTGGTACCCATCATACGACCGTCAATGGAGTAGATTTCGCCTGTCTGCAACGGTTCTACATCTGGCAGGGTGATGGCCGTAGCTTGATTGCCGGCAGAGAGAATCTGCAGGTCGATGGCGCGACTATTGCTGCTGATGGCGCTAAAGTAGGCACGGAAGGGATCTACTGTGGTGTTTCCGAGTGTGAATGACGATCCTGCAGCATTCAAGGTATAGACACTTTCCAGCTCTTGCTTGGTCGTTGTGCCTGTAAAGCAATAGTGGCCGCATTCTTCCTCAGCTGTGGCATCTTTAATAATGCTGGCATTGCTGCCGATGAATTTCAGGGTCTTTCCGACAAGACTCCATTGACTTCCCCATTTGTTGCCGGGTACAGCAATGATATACGGGGTGTTGGCCTTCAGCTCGCTGACATAGCCGAAGGTGACAGATTCTTCGCCGTCGCTCACCAGCTCGCGGATCCAGAAGTTCTTGTTAATGTCGTCTTTGCAGTGGAACCAGTCGATTTCCTTATTGCCCACCATTACTTTCTGCACGTCGAAGGGCAGGATGATGGTTGTCCAGCCGCTGCCTGTGCCGTCGGTGCCTTGTGTGAATGTGCGCTCATAGCTGATGGCGGTCGAGGTGAAGTCGATAGGTGCAGCAAAGTCGGCCCCGTCGGTCAGCTCGATGTTTGCTGCAGTCGTGCCCTTAATGATGTTCTTTCCACTCAACGAAGAGGTAGCGTCCGCCAAAATCAGGCAGTTGGGGTTGGCGTTGGTGGTATTAATTGTTTTAACGGTACTGCAACCACGCAAGTCAAAGGTGGTCGCATCTTTAGGAACTGTCATCGTTGACGCTGCCAATGCCATCTCCGTCGTTCCGTCAGCGTTAGTGATTTCCACACCTTCGGCGGCGGTGTAAGCAACTTTCGTATAGACCCAATCTCCATTCTTCATATATAAAGTCGATAACTCATACTTCTGATTCAAATCGATACTCATCGAAAAATCGAAGTTATAGGTCTGTCCCTGCTGAATTGTTACAGGCGCATAATTAATATCATAGTCATGGAAAAAACCAACATAACCATTATAAACTTTATCTGATTTATTCGTTGCAGACACCGTAACAGAAAGCGTGTTGCCAAACAAGTATTTATCTTTTGACTTGCTGTTTATCGTCAGCTTCATGTCAAGGTCTATATTGTCTGTAGCACTAAAAGCTTCTATCACCTGTGAGCCTGTCTTCAAAGAGTTGCTACCATCAGAAGACAAGCAGATATTATAATTGTTTGCTCCGTTAGAAGGCACATAATGGAAATACACGTCTGTTGTTTCACCTTCCCTTAAAGCTACTCCCTCGCCAGATACATAATTATCGTTAACCCTTAGGTAGATTTTATCATTATACTCAGTGCCATTGTTCTTCACCGTTACCTTAACTTCCTGAACAAGGTTTGCCATTTTATTGCCTGTATATTCCACTTCCGTCACTTCTAGGTTCGTAGTGGGCATCACTCGCAGTGTGAGTTCTGTTTCTGTCATTGTGGCTTCAATGTAGTAATGGTCGCTCATTCCATCTTTGATCCAAGTACTACTGGTTGCTTCTTTACTGACGGGCACAATGGTGTATGTGCCAGTTCTTCCAGCACCAAAGTCGTAGAGAGAATATGGCGTGTATTTATAGCCATTTTGTACTTCTGTTTTACCTATGTAATATCCAGGAGGAAGGGAGGTGTAATTAATATTATTCCATAACAAACTTATCCTATTATCACCATCATAAAGGGCAAATCCATATGATGGTTCGAATTCAGAAGAAGTTCCATTCTCTATAATAGCACAAAGTTTAACCCCAGTGAAATTATCATTAACAGAATTTCTGTTGTAGGTCAAAACATTATTGGATACGAACAACTCTTGTACTGTTAGTTTCTTTTCTTCCTCTATTTGCTCTCCAGAAGGTTTCTGAATACCAATAACGGCATCCTGTTTCATAGAGTAGCCGTCATAACCACTGCTTGCTCCCGTTCCTGTTCCATTAGGGTTCGCCGTCCATAATACAAAATAGCCATTATGATTGCCTGCCCATCCCCAGTTAAAATGGAAAAGACCATTACCGTCGTAGCCGTCACAAATAAACTCATGGCCACTATTTCTAGATGTTTGACCGCCATAAAGCACAGGACGACCATTCTTTAACTCCTCATAGATAATGGATTCCCATTCATCGATGCCATAATAAGAGCGTTTAATATGTCTGACACTCTGATCAAATCCGAAATAGGTTTGAAAAGCCTCAGGAACATTAGATGAAGAAGCTTGGGAACCTCCGTTCGCGGAGTTTCGATAATCCATTTTAACAGAAGCACCACAGCAAAGCATCAAATCAGCTACAGCATCGTTAGTTTCACTTTCTGTATATACCAGTTTCATGTTTCCCCAATTGAAATTGGTAATAGGTACGGTTGAAACATGGATTTTCCCATGACCAGACCAATTGGTTTTACAGTCATAACTGTCAATAGCTTTTGTTGTTGCCAAAGGGAATGTGAAGTTTGATTTAGAAGCAACGTAATAAAGTACTTGTGCCATTGCTGTTGCCACACAACCAGTAACACAGTCACTTCCATTAACAAATTTGGGAAGTTTTGCATTATATGGTTTTTTCTGGTCCCACTTCGTCTGTATCAACGGGGCTATGGCTGTCCACGGCGTTTCTCTTGCAGGCGTTGCTGCTCTGGCGGCTGCAGGTGATTCCACTTGGTCAAGTAGCTGTATTTGCTCAGCATAAGCTTGCAGCCAAGCACGCATGTTCTCCGGAATGGTCTGCGTGTCAAACGTGCCGCTGTCGCTATAGCCGAGAATCTCTGGTGCACGGTCGTCACCGCTGACGATGACGAAGCCATTCTGCTGACCTACGTTAAACACATAGTAACTATCGCCTTCCGACGTTACCAATTGCACGTCTGGGGTGGTTCCCTGCTCCATACCACGTGCTTTAGCCTGTTTGCCCGAAAGGAACTGCAACGCCTTGTCTTTTGCTTTGTTGGCGTCGACGGGTGCTGCCTGTGACATTGCTACCATCAGCAGCAGACTCAGAATGAGTAATAGTCTCTGTTTCATAGTCATTCGTATTTAAAGTTAGTTTTTACTCAGATTCTTCACTCTCCACTTGCGAAGCGCCCAATATCTCCTGAATATGGTATAGCGGACGGCGCTTCACTTCTGTATAGATCTTGCCGATATAGGTGCCAATGACACCCATCGACATCAGAATAAGACCGCCTACCAGCCAGATGGACAGCATGATTGATGCCCAGCCCTGAACGGCGGCGCCAGTTATCAGGGAGTAGGCCACATAGACGGCAATGCCGAAGGCCACAACCAGGAACAGTAGGCCGATATCGAAGATGATGTATAGCGGCTTTACGGAGAAGGCTGTGATGCCGTTCATTGCCAGTCCCAGCATCTTGCTCAGCGTGTATTTCGATTGTCCGGCATAGCGCTCGCTGATGACGTCATCCACCGTAGAAGTCTGAAGGCCAATTTGAGGTATGAGCCCCCTTAGGTAGAGGTTGTGCTCTTTATAAGTGGCCAGCATGTCAAGGGCTCTACGGCTCATCAACCGGAAGTCAGCATGGTTGTAGACGCTTTCCACACCCATCGAACTTTGCAGTTTGTAGAAGGCCTGGGCAGACAAGCGCTTCATCATAGGATCAGCCTGTCGCGACACCTTTACACCATAGACGATGTCGCTGCCCTCCTTGAACTGACGTACCATCTGTGGTATGCACTCTATATCATCCTGCAGGTCGGCATCAAGGGTTACTACGGCATCGGCCCAGTGGCGTGCCGTCATCATACCGGCCATGATAGCGTTCTGGTGGCCAACGTTACGTGACATATTGATTCCGCGTACGTATTTGTTTTCAGCATACAGCTCTTTAATCAACTGCCACGTTTGGTCACGACTGCCGTCGTTGACGAACACCATCATAGAGTCGCTGGAGATAAGTCCATCGGCTATCATGCGCTCAAAGAGATTCGTCAGCCGCTCCACTGAATGGCGAAGCACCTCCTCTTCGTTGTAACAGGGTGATACAGTTGCTAATTTTATCATGTTGTCGTGATGTCTTATATCGTTCGTTGTTCTGCTATTTCGGATTCTTCCTTCCTACAAACTCTGTGTAGGTAATGAACTCATGTCCCCGTTCTTTCAGCATCTTGACAAGACGGTCCAGACGGTCGCACATCTGCTTCCCACTATGGTTCTTGATGATAAAGGGCATCTTGAACTCAGGGTGCTCCTTCAGTTCGAAGAACTCCCACGGATGGAAATAGGTGACGAAATAACCATCGTGGCTCAGCACGCGGCGTGTCATCCAATGGTAAAGTCCTTCCGGCAGGTTATGAAGCGACAGCCAAAACAGCGGGAAACGTATCCACGGCGTCACAGAGGCAGGAATCTGCATCACACCATCCTTCATAAACCACGTGCGGGGAGCCGTCAAATGCATATAGCGTCCGGGGATAAAGGCCGGGTTCAGCGATGAATTATAGAGATAGCCTACCCGCTTAATCTCTGACTCCACAACTGGGAACATACGTGGCTGGCGGTAACCATAGACGGTACGGCCAGTAACGCGCTCTACAATCTCCTTAGAGCGGGCAAAGTCTGTCTCTTTCGGCTGCCAGTGGTCTACGCCGTGACAGGCTACCTCATGCCCCTCATCCATAATGCGCTGCATGGCCTCAGGGGCATTCTCAGCGAAATTGCCTGTACAAAAGAAGGTTGCCTTGACGCCGTTTTGCTTCAAGACATCCAATATGCGGTTGATTCCCACGATGGAAACCTTCATACCTTCTTCCAATGAGAAATCAACCCCATGCTCGCGGGGAACATCGAACTCCTCTGTGTCAAAACTTAGCAATATCATATCTTCAGTAGGATTATCGTCTTTGTAATAGATTTCCGACTGCAAAATTAAATAAAAAAATCCAAGAATCAGCAGATTTTAAGAAGAATTTCGTACCTTTGCACGCAAATTCTTAAAATCGTAAATAAACATGATGACAGCAAAAGAGATTCGCGACTCGTTCAAACAGTTTTTCGAGTCGAAGCAGCATGCCATTGTACCGTCAGCACCAATGGTCATCAAAGATGACCCCACGCTGATGTTTACCAATGCCGGCATGAACCAGTGGAAGGATATTATCTTAGGGACGCGTGACCCAGAGCCACGTCGTCGCGCAGATACGCAGAAGTGCCTTCGTGTCAGCGGTAAACATAATGATCTGGAAGAAGTTGGCCACGACACTTATCACCACACCATGTTCGAGATGTTGGGTAACTGGTCGTTTGGCGACTATTTCAAGGAGGGTGCCATCGATATGGCCTGGGAATACCTGGTTGACGTGTTGAAACTGAACCCCGAAGACCTGTACGTCACCGTGTTCGAGGGTTCACCCGAAGAAAACATTCCTCGTGATGACGAGGCAGCAAAATACTGGGCTAAGCACGTCCCTGAGGATCATATCATCAATGGTAACAAGCACGATAACTTCTGGGAAATGGGTGATACGGGTCCCTGTGGCCCCTGCTCTGAGATTCATGTTGACTCTCGTACTCCCGAGCAGCGCAAAGCTTCTGGTAAGACTGGCCGTGAACTGGTGAATCAGGACGACCCGCAGGTCATTGAAATCTGGAACATCGTGTTCATGCAGTTCAACCGTAAGGCTGACGGTTCGCTGGAGCCCCTGTCTATGAACGTCATCGACACGGGTATGGGCTTTGAACGTCTCGTCCGCATGATGCAAGGCAAGCATTCTAACTACGATACCGACGTATTCCAGCCTATTATTAAGGCAGAGCAGCAGATTACCGGACTGAAATATACGACCTTCGAAGAGGAAGCTAGTTTGTCTAGTGGAACTAGTGATACTAGTATATCTAGAGAGCAGGACAACATCAACGTTGCTATGCGCGTTTGTGCCGACCATCTGCGTGCTGTTGCCTTCTCAATTGCCGACGGTCAGCTGCCTTCGAATGCTAAGGCTGGCTACGTTATCCGTCGTATCCTGCGTCGTGCAGTCCGTTATGCCTACACGTTCCTCGGACAGAAAGAGGCATTCCTTTATAAGTTGCTTCCCACAATGGTCGAGGAGATGGGCGATGCCTTCCCCGAGTTGAAAGCCCAGCAGACGCTTATCGCCCGAGTAATGAAGGAAGAGGAAGACTCTTTCCTGCGTACACTCGACAAGGGTATCTCGCTGCTTGATAAGGCGATGGAGCAGTTGAAGGCTGAGGGAAAAACAGAGCTGGATGGTGAACAGGCTTTCCGCCTCTTTGATACCTACGGTTTCCCCCTCGACTTGACAGAGCTGATCTGCCGCGAGAATGGCTTTACCGTCAACGAAGAGCAGTTCAATGTTGAGATGCAGAAACAGAAAGAGCGTGCCCGCAATGCCGCTGCTGTCGAGAACAGCGACTGGGTGGAACTGAAGGCAGGAGAGCAGCAGTTCGTAGGCTACGACTATAGTGAATACGAATGTGAGATTCTTCGATACCGTAAAGTTACCCAAAAGAAGAATGAGTTCTATGAAATTGTCCTCTCGGCCACTCCCTTCTATGGTGAGATGGGTGGACAGGTCGGTGACCAGGGCGTGCTGGTTAGTGAGACGGAGACAATCGAGGTCGTCGACTCCAAGCGCGAGAACGGTCAAACCGTTCATATTGTGAAACAACTTCCCAAAGATCCGTCGGCTCCGTTTATGGCCTGCGTTGATACCGACAAGCGCGATGCCTCGGCTGCCAACCATACTGCCACCCACCTGTTAGACTATGCCCTGAAACAGGTACTCGGCGATCATGTGGAGCAGAAAGGTTCGTTCGTTAGTCCCGACGCCCTGCGCTTCGACTTCTCTCATTTCGAGAAAGTCAGCGATGAGCAGTTGCGCGAGGTGGAGCGTATGGTCAACGATATGATTCGTCAGGACCTGCCCCGCGACGAGCATCGCGACATGCCGATGGAGGAGGCCAAGAAACTGGGTGCCATCGCTCTGTTTGGCGAGAAATATGGCGACAAGGTACGTGTGATGCGCTTCGGTCCTTCCTGTGAGCTCTGTGGTGGTATTCATGCCACCTCTACTGGTCGCATAGGTTTCTTCAAGATTCTATCAGAGAGTTCAGTTGCTGCCGGTATCCGTCGTATTGAGGCCTCTACAGGCCGCGACTGTGAAGAACGCCTCTATCATATGGAGGATCTCCTGAAGGGTATCAAGTCGTTCTTCAACAACGCTAAGGACCTGCAGGGCGTTATCCAAAAGTACATTGAGGAGCACGACTCCATGAAGAAGGAGATTGAGTCGTTCCAGGCACAGGCTGTTGAACGAGCTGCTCAGCGTCTGGTGGAGAAGGCTCGTGAGGTAAATGGTGTAAAAGTCATCACCAGCGTAGTGCCCATGAATCCTGCTGCTGCCAAAGACTTGGCCTTTAAGGTTCGTGCTGCCGTAGAAGGTTCGCTGCTCTGCGTTATTGGCTCTCACGATAACAATAAGCCCCAGCTCACTATCATGATGAGTGATGATATGGTTTCTGACCACGGACTGAATGCCGGACAGATGGTGCGCGAAGCTGCCAAGCTCATTCAGGGCGGTGGTGGCGGTCAGCCTCACTTTGCTCAGGCTGGCGGTAAGAGTGTCGATGGCCTGAGTGCTGCCGTTGACAAGGTGCTCGAGCTGGCTAACCTGTAAGTTGAAGGAAATACAGTTTATCAATAGGGAGAAGGGCTGACGTTTGTGTGCGTCAGCCCTTCTTCCTGTATTGCCACAGCTCAATGGAGTTGATGATGTTCTGCCATAGTACATAGCAGCCGGCACCGACAGAAGCTACGGGATTCAGGTACATATAGGCGACCCAGATGCTCAATGCCGTGTTCTTCTGGAATAGCGCCTGTCCGGCATTGATCTCTATTCCCGACGTACCATTGCCCGCTCGAACTTGTTCGCTTGCCTCAGCAAGAATCCGTTGCCGATCTCCTAATCGACGGCCAATGCCGCGTCCGATGGCAAACTGCACGAAGCAGAGTACAAACGAGGCAAGGGCAATAGCCAGTAACAGACTGACGGTAGCATTGCTATGTACGATATTCTTTACGGTAATGCCCGTAGTGATGCTGAGCGAAATCGACCAACAGTAGAAACTCAGATTGGGCATAGCGATGATACGCTGCTGCAGGCGCGGCAGGAAGTGTTGTACAATCCATCCCAATACCAAGGGTAATAGCAGGACGATGGAAACCTTCTCTAATATAATAAGGAACGCACTTAGGAAGTCGACATGTACCGTTTGCTCCAGCATAGGGAAGACCAGGGGAATCATGAGTGCTGATGCCAGCGATGAGATGAGTACATAGGTGGTCATGGTCGAGATATTGCCTCCTAACTTGCCTACCACTACGGGCGCTGCTGAGGCTGTAGGCCCAATGATACAGGTAAGCACGGCCTCCCACAGCAGTTTCTGCTCTACATTGTCTTTAACCCAGAGGATAATGCCGATGTTCAATGCTATCAATAGCAGCTGGGCCACTAACACGCCGATATGCCAGCGGTGAGGGCGCATCTGGTGGAAGTCCACCTTGCAGAATGTCACCAACAGCGTCAAGAAGACGAACAGCGGGAAGATGACGTCGAAGACGGGAGCCAGATCGTTGCCTAACTCGTCGAGTGCCGGAATCCAATAGAAGGTGAGATACGCTGTGGAACCTACGGCAATAGCCACGGGCAACGTCCAGTCTTTCAGAAAACGTATGATATTCATGCTCGCTAAGTGTTTAGTGTTGTGTGTTAAGCGGTTCGCACACCGTATAGATATAGTTCCTGTCCAGTTGCTCCACCGTTGTGAACTTCAGTTGGCTTGTGTCGTCAAGCACGTTTTTCAGGTTATCGCTGATGCCTTCGCCCGTCAGTTTCAGTCGCGCCTCCTTCATGGTCCATCGTCGTATGAAGGCTACGTCAGGCTGGGGTGCAGCCTTGATAACAGCCTGTTCTGCCTCGTTCATCGTGTAGTCCACCAGCGACTCATGATATTCGCGGATGCACTCTACGTCGATGCCTATTGGGTGGTTGCTGATGGCACAGACTACTGCTTCGCGGCAGTGGCTCAGGTTGAAGTTTATCTCCGGATGCCCTACGATGCTGGGCTTGCCGTGCTCGCCATATTCAAAGAGGGGGTTCTCCCAGATGTCATACTCCTGCTGCAAGCCTTTCTTTAATAATAGGTATGCGAGTACGCAAGTGCGCTGTCCTTGCTCAAACCTAAAGTTCAGCGCCTGTTCCCGACGCTGCTTGCTAATCTCTGCCAGTGCTGCCTGAAGGTCAAAATCGTTGATATGGTCATCAATGTAAATCATCTTTTTTCCTCTTTTTATGGAATTTGATGCCAGGCACTATCTTTGTCTTCTTCATCTCATTCGTATTCGTAAACGAGAACTTGCAAAGCAGGTCAATATACTTGCCATTGGCCTTGACATGTCCCTCTGCCAATGCACCGTCACTAGTGAGTTCGGCCTCCAGGTTGTGCATCTTTATTTTCTTGTACTTAGCCTCGACTACTTCAGCACTAACCTCACCAATAGGCAGTTTTCCGCCTTTCAGCCTTCTCATCCTGGCAGTTCTTGGCTTGGAGATGTCAAACTTGAATTGAGCCGTACATGCCAGTTTCCCGATGTCGGGCATTTCCATGACTTGTCCCAGCTCGAAAGCCTCAGAGCCAGCTTTTCCTGTTATATATTTGTTCATCTCGTCAATCGTGAAATGAAAGTCAATATTTCCTGCAGTCGTTCCTAACAGTCCGGCAAACTCTTCTTCTTTCCATCTAACGTCGAAGCGCCCGGTATAACTGATGTCACCAAGCCGATGCAGCTGCTTCATCATGAACTTCTTGACAGGGAACTGGTTGATGATGAGCTCCTTGGAACCACTACGTGCTGTCATCTTGTGTACATTGAAATGAACGTGAAGGCGTTTCTTGTCTTTCAGGTGGCTGATGTTCCCGGAAGCCTTTATCCTCAGTTTCTTGTCAGTAGTAGCTACCGTTACGTTCTGGTAGTACATGGCGTCCTTGGTGCCTACAACCTTGGCTGTTAGCGATAGTGGAACCTTGAAGTCCTTCAGCACTGGTGCGAACGGATGGGCAATGTCTCGCAGCACGACGGTACCTGTAATCTGGGGAATGCTATAACTCAACTGCCGTTCTTTTTCCTTGTTGGGCAGTTGAATGTTGACATGCTGCATGTTCAGTTTCGTTTCGGGCAGGTGGAGGTTAAGGCTGTCAATCTGTATCATCTGCTTGTTGACAGTCACCTTGCCGTTCATGCTTCGCACGTCAATGCCCGAGCTGATGTCGCATGCCTCACATTCTGTTATTGCAGCCACCACACTGTCCTTCGACAGGTGTTCCAGTTGCAAGCGTATCTTGGCTGTCACATTGAGATGTCCCGCGTCGAAGAAACCATGTTTGGGCTTTCCGAAATTCCGTCTCGGACGATGGTTGTCTGTGACATACCTCAGACTGTCGATGTCCAGTTGGCGGCAGTTGTTGTGAAGATAGGCGCTGCCGATATACAGGCTTTGATCTGATTTCCCATTGTTGTAATTTACGTTGATACGTTCCAGCTTCACCTTGCTGATATCAAACGCAATTTTTTGCGATGGATGCGCCAACGTGTCAGGCTTGTCTGGCTTATCGGTCTTGGGGTGTTTGTTCTTGAAGTAATCTACGAGGAACTGATAGTTGGCCACAGAGTCGGGGGCCGGTTTATACAGCAGGAAGTCGGCTCCTGTCAACGTCGCTTTCTTCAGTTGCACCTTGTGGTGGAGTAGGGGACGCAAGGCTACTCGCACGCCCAGTTCTTCTACCTGCAACATCTTTTGTTGTTGCTGGTCTTCTACCGTCATCCCGTGCAGCTTAAATACGCCTCCAGTCAGACTTAGGCTTATCTTGTTGATCTCTACCTTGGTGTGAAGTTCCTGACTCAGCAGGTTGGTGGCATAACTCAACAGCTTTTGCTGGACACTGTCTGTCTGAACGAGAAAGAAAGTACCGATTGCCAACATGATAAGCATCATGATGACAACTGCCGTCACCTTCAGGAGTCTGATAACAAATCTTTTCATCATTGTTCTTTGGGAAAACTTTTGCAAAAATACAATAAAAAGCGCATATTATTCATGATTTACAGAAAAAAGTAAGAAAAATGTTGGAAGAATGGGATTTTGTGCGTATCTTTGCGAACAGAAAACACTGTTATTCTTATTAACTAAAAACTTTAAACGATTATGGATTACAAGATTATCGACATCGAAGGTGTAGGCGAAGTGTACGCCGAGAAGCTCATTGCAGCAGGTATCAACAAGGTTAGCGAACTGCTGGAGAAGTGCGCCGCCCCCAAAGGCCGCAAGGAACTGGCTGAGGCCACGGGCATCTCTGAGAAACTTATCCTGAAGTGGACTAACCACGCCGATCTCTTCCGCATCAACGGTGTAGGCCCTCAGTTTGCGGAGTTGCTGGAGGCTGCTGGTGTTGACACCGTCAAGGAGTTCCGTCATCGTGTGGCTGAGAACCTGCAGCCCAAACTGGCCGAGGTCAACGAGCAGAAGAATATCTGCAACCGTGTGCCAGCCGTTAGCGAGGTGCAGAAGATGATTGACCAAGCCAAGGAGCTGGAACCGAAGATGACCTATTAATATAGGCTACGTCATGTAAAACAGGAACTGCTGGTCGCAATACTCCATTCGGACAATGCCGAAGCGGACGAGACGTGCCAGCAGGGAAATGACCTTATATCTTTTAATGCCGGAGCGGTGGACGACTTGATTCAGCGTCAGCCGCTCCGATTGTATGGTGCCCAGTAGCTGCTTTACGGTATCCGTATAGGTCATCATCGTCCCCTGCGGCCGTTGGGCTTCCCGCCAGATAGCTAAGTGTACGGGCGAGGCCACGATGTTCTCGTCGGCAATGCGGATGTAAGCCCGCTGGCGCCCCTCCTCATCAATAGCCATGATGGGGCGCTTGTCCGAAGGCGGTACAGTGGCAATGACGATGGTGCGCCCTTCCGCATGATAGGTGTCGAACTTAATGCTGGCTTCTGGCTTACAGTATTTATAAGCTGCTTGGTGCATCATGTAGATCTCCTCCTCATCGCGCACACCGCTCAGATGGCCGTCGTCGCGGACGCCAATCAGCAGTCTGCCCCCATCGGTATTGGCAAAGGCCGATACTGAGCGCGCCAGCTTTGCCGCGTCCGTCACCTTATATTTAAAGTCCTGCTGCTGGTGTTCACCCTCCTTGATAAGGCTCTGCAAATACCGTCTGTCGTCCATTCGCCTGCAAAATTAAGCATTATTCCGCTATCCCGCAAGCCTGAACCGACTCTTTTTCTCCCTCGCTTAGATTTTGGCACTGCTAAGTAGGCCAGTTAGCATGGCTAAATAGGCCAGTTAGCATGGCTAAATAGGCCAGTTAGCATGGCTAAATAGGCAAGTTAGCATAGCTAAATAGGCAAGTTAGCATAGCTAAGTAGGCTAGTTAGTATGGCTATATAGGCCATTTAGCTGGCTGAATCTGTTGCGGTTGTTGCAGTTGTTGCAGTTCAAAAATAGGTAGTGATAATGTCAGAATTTACTCTATATTTATATATATATTTATATATATATAAATATAGAAATATGTTTTGGTTGTTGGAAGGCATTTTGAGAACTGCAACAACTGCAACACTGCAACGGATTGTTGCATCTTTGCATAATAATGTCAGATGGGCATTGGTGTTTATGTCATTTAACATTATTTATACTATTGATAACAGAGGTTAACGGGATTATTCGTATCTTTGTAGCCGTATTAAACTTAGATACGGATTTTTTTCGTCATTTAACAATAACTAAATAACAAACAACATGAAAAGAAAGAACCTAAAAATGTGGGCAGTGGCTTTTATTTCCGTGAGTGGCTGTTTGGCTTCGTGCGGAATCGACGTGCCCAAAGAAGAGCAAACTTCGTATGAGACGATGACAATTGCAAAGTCGGACATTGAGGTACCGGTTAAGTTCAGTGCCAGGATGAAGGGTCAGACGGACGTGACCATCACGCCTCAGGTTAGCGGACAGTTGACGAGAATCTGCGTGACTGAGGGCCAGCAGGTGAAAAAGGGTCAGACGCTGTTCATCATCGACTCGCGTAATGCGCAGCTGAACCTGGAAGCAGCTCAGGCCAACCTACAGGCTGCTTTGGCCGCAGAGAACAGTGCCAAACTGGAATATGAGTCGAACAAGAACCTGTATGAGAAAAAGATTGTGAGCAAATACATGCTCGACAACTCAGAAAACTCGTACAAGCAGGCACAGGCTTCGGTGGCACAGGCGCGTGCATCGGTGAACAACGCCAAGGTGAACTTAGGCTTCTGCACGCTTACGGCACCGGTGTCAGGTCTGATTGGTGAGATTCCCGTAAGGACGGGCGACCAGGTGTCTCCGGGTATGCAGTTGACTATCGTAAGTGGTAACTCGAATATGGATGCTGAGTTCTCAGTGACAGAATCACTTATTGAGCAATTGGTGCAGTACGGCATGTCAACAGCCGACGTGGATAAGTACATTGCCAACCTGCCTGATGTTACATTTATCATGAAGAACGGTACAGAGTATCCCTACAAGGGCCGTATCACCAGCATGACAGGTGTGGTGAATGCTGCCACGGGTTCGCTGTCGTGCAAGGCCTCGTTTCCCAACCCGAACGGTCACCTGTACTCTGGCATACAGGGCACTGTGGTACTGCCTTATTCTGAGAAGGACGTGATTATCATTCCCCAGAATGCAGTGATACGCCTTCAGGACAAGTCACAGGTTTACAAGGTAAAAGCCGACAGTACAGCCACCGCCGTCGACGTAACGATAGAAGATATTGGTAATGGTAAGGAATTCATCATCACCAGCGGTTTGAATGTGGGTGATCAGATTGTGACCACTGGTGCCAACAATGTAACGGAAGGACAGAAGGTCCTTTTCCCTGAGGAACCGAAAAGTGAAAAGTAAAGAGTGAAAAATTTGTTGCCGCAACAATATGAAAAACAATATTTTCATCAATAAATACGTGATGGCGTGTGCCATCTCGATTGTGATAGCGCTGGTGGGCTATATCTCGATGAGCACGCTGGCCGTGGAGCAATACCCGGATATTGCACCGCCTACGGTGATGGTCTCTACCAGTTATTCCGGGGCTGACGAGAACACGGTGATGAAGTCGGTCATCCAGCCTTTGGAAGAGGCCATCAACGGTGTGCCCGACATGACCTATATAACCTCTAAGGCATCCTCTAACGGTGACGCAGAGATTACTGTCTACTTCAAGCAGGGCACCGACCCCGACATGGCGGCGGTGAATGTGCAGAACCGCGTGACCCGTGCACAGGCTTTGTTGCCAGCCGACGTGAACAAGATAGGTGTGACGGTTCAGAAACGTCAGAACAACATCCTGCTGATTTTCGCTGTGAGAAGTGCCGACGGTAAGTATGACGAGGATTTCGTATCAAACTATGTCGATATCAACATCAAGCCGAAACTGATGCGTATCACTGGCGTGGGTAACGTACTGAGCTTAGGTAACACATACGCCCTGCGCATCTGGCTGAAGCCCGATGTGATGGCACAGTACGGACTGACCCCTAACGAGATTTTTGCCGCCATCGGCGGACAGAGCTTCGTGGCTGGTGTAGGTTCCTTGGGTGAACAGTCGGAGAACTCCTACCAGTATTCTATGCAGTACAAGGGTACGCTGAAGACCATCGAGGAGTTTAATGACATCGTACTACGCACCAGTGGCGGCGGTATGCTGCACTTGAGTGATGTAGCAGAGGTGAAGATTGGTGCCATGAGCTACAACTTCACATCGAACATCCAGGACAAGCCGGGTGCCCTCTGCATGGTGTTTGCGGCTCCTGGTGCTAATGCCACTGAGGTGAACGCCAGCATTAACAAACTCTTTGAGGAGGCGAAGAAGTCGATGCCAGCCGGACTGGAGTTCGTCACCATGATGACCAGCGACGACTTCCTGTTCGCCGCCATCCACAACGTGGTAGAGACGCTCGTCATTGCCATCATCCTCGTGGTGCTCGTGGTGTTCTTCTTCCTGCAGAACCTCAAGGCTACGATTATTCCCTCTATATCGATTATCGTCTCGCTGTTAGGCACCTTTGCCATCGTCTCGCTGGCAGGCTTCTCGCTCAACATCCTGACGCTGTTTGCACTGGTGCTCGCCATCGGTACGGTGGTGGATGATGCCATCGTGGTGGTCGAGGCCGTCATGGCGAAGATGGAGGGCGGCATCAGCGATGCCCGCGAGGCCACCCGTCAGGCCATGAGCGAGGTGTCGGTAGCCGTTGTCTCGTGTACCTTGGTATTTATGGCCGTCTTTATTCCTGTGACCTTCATGCCGGGCACCTCAGGCACATTCTTCACCCAGTTTGGTGTGACGATTGCCTCGTCCGTCGGTCTGTCGTGCATATCGGCCCTGACACTCTGTCCTGCCCTCTGCGCCATCATGATGCGCGCCACCGATGGCAAGAAGGAAGGCAAGAGCCTGACCTATTACACCAAGAAGGCCTATACGGTGAGCTACAACGCCATCTATAACAAATATAGCAAAAGCGTACAGAAGTTCATCAAGCGCCCCGTTCTGGCTTGGAGCATGCTGGCTTTGGCCGCCGTGTTGCTGGTGTTCTTCATGAAGAGTCTGCCGTCGGGCCTCGTGCCACAGGAGGACCAGGGCGTGTTCCTGGCTGAGATACAAGCCCCGGAGGGTGCCACGCTGAAGCAAACCCGCGAAATGGTGAAGGAAGTGGAGGCTAAGGTGAAGAATATTCCTGAATTGGAGAGCTTCGCTGTAGTATGCGGCTATGGTATGATGTCCGGAGCCGGCTCTAACTATGCCACGCTTATCGTCCGATTGAAGAACTGGGACGACCGTCCCGGTATGAACCATCTGATTGACCTCGTCATGTACCGGTTCTACTTCGACTGTAAAGACATCAAGAATCTGCAAGTGCTACCCTTCCAGATGCCGCAGATTCCCGGTTATGGCACGAGTAACAGCGTGAGCCTCGTGGTGGAGGACCCCACCGACGGCAACCTGTCGGAATTTGCCCAGCATACCGAGCACTTTCTTGCCAAGCTCACAGAACGTCCGGAGATAGCCTCCGCCATGTCAACCTACTCCGAGCGTTTCCCGAAGTATCAAGTCGATGTCGATGCTGCCCAGTGCGACCGCGCCGGCGTATCGCCTGCTGATGTACTCAATACGCTGGGCTCCTTCTGCGGCGGTGCTTACATAGGCAACTTCAACCAGTTTGGTAAAGTCTACCGTATCATGGCCGCAGCCTCGCCCGAATACCGTCTCGATCCCTCATCGCTGCAAAACATCTTCGTACAGGTGAAGGGCGGCAA
>JAEEGH010002497.1_pt1 | contig 49694 bp, 42 predicted proteins | sample 9134181 | NCBI WGS metagenome assembly JAEEGH01 (sample SAMN16246544, study PRJNA631951) | gut metagenome | biome: gut microbiome; feature: rumen; material: DP-attached | host: Bos | place: Iran: Karaj | collected 2018-10
AATAACTGTGCTTCCGATTTTATCCATAGCAAATCCCCTCTTATACTTTAGCTAATTAATTGTCATTTGCATATACGCAAAGACAATATAGACCTTAATCTATGCACTATCTGCTTAAAATACAGGTCTCCGAACTGGAAAAGTCAAGAGACCTGTTAGAAAACCCGGTCAGTTTTCGAGCAGATCAGCAATTTTTCAGGCTAAAGCCTTACAAAGCTACTATTTTCTAAATGTCGTGTCCGATAAATTACAATTCGGGCATGGTCAAAAAATGCTTGAACTGAATATGCCGGACTGTGCTTGTTGAAAAATCAAGTTCATCATTTGTTATTACAACTTTTTGTATGGAATTATCCAATTTTGCAAAAGCACCGAATTCACGCTCATACGCTTTTTCTTCTGCAACAGAATAAGCAGCTTGTATATAGAATTTTTTATTTCCTTTTTCAGCGATAAAATCAATTTCGTACTTTCCGTTATTATAGACATAAATAGAATAGCCCATATAAATCAATTCGTTATAAACGATGTTCTCAAAATTATGCGTAAGGTCAAAGCGTCCGTTTAATGCTCTTATAGAAATGAATGAAACATCTTCATAGTTTTGCCAAGTTGTGCTGCATATTCTGAAAGCTCTTGGTAAACAAAAGGTCTGATTCTGAATGAAACATACCTGCCGCTCAGTTCTTTTGTAAATTCGCGTGAGAGGAGCTTTGAGTTTGAGCCGCTTATAAAAACTGAGCAATTTCTTATGCGGAGTGTACGGCATGCGCCAGCCCAGTCATCTATACGCTGGATTTCGTCTAAAAAAACATAACATAAATCTTTTCCGCGGATTTCCTCGGCATATTTTAAAAGTGAATCATATTAGATTATTGTCCATTACTACTGGACAATAATAGTAATTTAGGAAAAATTGTCCAGTAGTAATCATTACAGAACTTGTAGCAAAATACGGCCTGTAACACTGTGGGGTTGCAGTGAAGGCTGTTGATTCGTGTCAAGGTGATTGATTAAATCATTATTTTTCTATAAGATAAGTGCAGTCTGTTTTACGGAAATGTTGTGATTTCTTCCTAGAAACCCAGGATTTGACCTGCAATTATTCCGCTTATCAGACGTTTCCGGTTTTATACGGAAATTACATTATTTCAAGGGGTTCCATTAATGGCACTTTCAAAAGAAAAGACACAGGCACTGATTTCTACATTCGGTGCAAACGAAAAAGACACAGGCAACATCCGTGTTCAGGTAGCAATTTTGACAGAACGCATCAAACAGCTTACAGAACACTGCCAGAATCTTAAAAAAGACAAGAGCGCTTCACGCGGTCTTTTGAAGCTTGTAGGTCAGCGCCGTAATTTGCTGAAATACATGCAGCGCACAGATCTCGAAGGTTACCGCGCCCTCATCAAAGAGCTTGGTCTCCGCAAGTAATGTTGGAAAGCGTTTGCTCCGTTTTTGGGGCAAATGCTTTTTTTGTCGGATACTGCATTGGAGATGGACAGAATTTTTTAGAAAAAGCGACGAACTTTCGGTTTTGCTTTTTGTAATGAATTCTGTCGCGGTGCAGTAATTTTCTTATAAAAAGGAAGAATTTACTCATGGTCGAAAGAGTTTCTTACAAACTTGGTGATGCCGATTTGATTCTTGAAACAGGAAGAATCGGTAAACAGGCTAATGGTTGTGTTTATGCCCAGTGGGGCGGTGCAGCCATTATTGCAACAATTTGTGCTTCATCTGCTGTTACAGAAGGACAGGATTTCGTTCCTGTTACAGTTGAGTACAACGAAAAATTCTATGCTGCCGGAAAAATTCCCGGTGGTTTTGTAAAACGCGAAGGACGCCCGAAAGACAAGGAAATCTTGGTTTCCCGTCTTATTGACCGCCCTATGCGCCCGCTTTTTGAGCCGTCATTCGGACACGAACTTCAGATTGTGCCGACTTGTGTTTCCTGCGACGGCATCCACACACAGGATATTCTTGCTGTTATTGCAGCATCTGCCGCAACATGTATCTCTGACATTCCGTTCCATGGTCCGGTTGCAGCATGCCGTATCGGTTATTTGAACGGCGAATACATTATCAACCCTACATTTGAACAGATTGAAAAGGGCGACCTTGAAATTGTTGTAGCCGGAACAAAAGACGGTTTTACAATGGTTGAAGGCGGCGCAAACGAAGTTTCAGAAGACATTATGCTCGGCGCACTTGAAAAGGCACAGGGCTTTATCACAGATATGTGTCTTCTTCAGGAAGAGCTTGTAAAGAAAGCCGGAAAAGAAAAGCTTCCGCTTAACCCGCTCAACGTGACACTTGAAAATGCAGAAGCTATTGAAGCTGAAGCAACTCCGCTTTTGAAAGAAGCATGTTTCCGCGACGGAAAACAGAACCGCGGTGCAGCTGTTGCAAAAGTTGTTGAACAGATTTCTGCAAAATATGCAGAGCAGATGGAAGATGCTGTTCAGGCTAAGCTTTTCATGAATTTGATGGACGACATTCAGTACAAGCTGCTCCGCAAGTCTATTCTTGAAGAAGGCGTGCGCATTGACGGCCGTAAGACAGACGAAATCCGCCCGATTACATGCGAAATCAACGTTCTGCCTACACCGCACGGAAGTGCGCTGTTTACCCGCGGCGAAACACAGTCTCTTGCAGTTTGTACGCTCGGTACAGCTTTGGATGAGCAGTCTTATGACGATATTGACGGTGATAGAAGCGAACACTTCATCCTGCACTATAACTTCCCGCCATATTCAGTCGGTGAGACCGGCAAGTTGACAACAGGCCGCCGCGAAATCGGTCACGGAAACTTGGCACGCCGCTCTTTGGCTGCAATGGTTCCTACACGCGAGGAATTTCCTTATACAATCCGCGTAGTTTCTGAAATTATGGAATCTAACGGTTCTTCATCTCAGGCTTCAACTTGCGGCGGCACACTTTGTATGCTCGCTGCCGGTGTTCCAATGAAGAAAATGGTAGCCGGTATTGCTATGGGTCTTATCACAGAGCCGGAAGGCGACAACCCTTACGGTAAATACGCAATTCTTTCAGATATTCTTGGTGAAGAAGACCACCTCGGCGATATGGACTTTAAAGTAGCCGGTACAGAAGACGGTATCACAGGCTTCCAGATGGATATCAAGATTGCCGGTGTTACAACTGAAATCATGAAGAAGGCTATGGAACAGGCACGCGCCGGCCGTATGCACATTCTCGGCAAAATGAAGGAATGTATCGATAAGCCGGCTCCGCTCAGCCCGCGTGCTCCGCAGATTCTTTCTATGAAGATTCCGTTCGACAAGATTGGTGCTTTGATCGGCCCGGGCGGAAAGACTATCAAGGCTATTTCTGCTGAATATGCGGTTACAATCAACACAAAAGACGACGGAACTGTAACAATTTACGGCAAGAATGCTGCTGCTACAGAAGGCGCAAAGAAAGCAATCAAAGGCATTGTTGAAGACCCTGAAGTTGGAACAATCTACAACGGTACTGTAAAACGCATTATGGATTTCGGTGCATTTGTTGAGATTCTTCCAGGCAAAGAGGGATTGTGCCATATTTCTAAGTTCAGCCGGCAGAAAATCGCAAAAGTTTCAGATGTTGTTTCAGAAGGTCAGCAGATTCCTGTTAAATTGCTCGAAATCGACAAACAGGGCCGCCTGAATCTTTCTTACATTGACGCTATTGAGGCTGAAAAAAAATAATTATTCATGGCGATTCAAAAACGCACTTTGAATAATGATATAATTCTCATTACAGAACCGATTGCAAGCGCTAAAACCGTAGCAATCGGTTTTTGGTTTCCTGTAGGCTCGCGCTTTGAGTCTGACGGCTGCCGCGGCGTGACGCACTTTGTTGAGCACATGCTTTTTAAGCGCACGTCTAAAATGTCGGCTTTTGATATTGCGTGCACATTTGACAGGGTAGGCGGCTACATCAATGCTTTTACGGAACGCGATTTGATGTGCCTTCACGCGACTGTGCCTGCCGAGCATATCAGACAGGCTGTTTCAGTCATGTGCGAGATGGTGGCTGATTCTGTCTTTAACGAAGATGACTTAGAAAAAGAGCGGATTGTCATTGAAAGCGAGATTATAACCTCTCAGGACGACCCCGAAGAAGCCGCATTCGATGAGCTTTATTCGGTGCTTTTCCCAGAACAGGATATTTCTGAACCGATAGCCGGAACCGTAAGCGATGTTGAACAGCTTACAAGAGACGGCATTTTCAGCTGGTACAAAGAGAATGTGGCTTTTGGCGCGCTGACCGTAAGCATTGCCGGAAACATTGAGCCTGAACTGGTTGTGCCCATGCTTGAAAAGCTTGAGAAAAGAAGACCGCCTAAAGCAATATTGAAAAAGCCTGAATGGAATACGGCTAAAAAGCTTGTTAAAGCTCCGTTTCACCAGAACCAGATTTTTGTAGCTTTTCCTGTAAAAATGCCATTAACCGAAAAAAAATCGGACTGTCTTACTGTCTTAAATGCTGTAATCGGTGATACAATGTCGAGCAGACTGTTTCAGCATTTAAGAGAGAAAAACGGCTACTGCTATTCGGTTTACAGCTTTGTGACGGCGTTTGCAGACTGCGCCTTTTGGTGCGCATACGCTTCTGTCGCCAAAAAAAATACGGCTGTTGTCTTAACAGAGCTTGAAAATGAACTTAAAAAGCTGTGCTCCGGAGACATTTCAGAAATGGAAATTGTTGCTGCAAAAGAACATATTGTCGGTGAAGAGATAATTTCTTCTGAAGATGCCGAAGCGAGAATGAAACGGCTTGCAAGACTTTATTTTTCAAAATTTTCTTTGAATGTTTATACGGAATCTATTGAAAACATCCGCGCGCTTACAAAAGAAGATCTTTCAGCAGAGCTTTTAGAACTTCTGGATTTTTCAAAAGAAACGGCTGTTGTTTATGGAGGTTCTTATGGATTCAAGTCTTTCTTCAAAAGTTGAAATTGAATGCATTGTACAGGACGGTGCAAAGCTGCCTGTTTATCAGACTGCCGGAAGTGCCGGTGCTGATGTCTGTGCATTTCTTAAAGAAGATTTTATCCTTGAACCTATGGAAAGAGCCGCAATACCGACAGGGCTCTCTTTCGCAATTCCGGCCGGCTACGAAATGCAGGTTAGACCACGCTCAGGACTTGCGCTTAAAAATGGAATAACCTGCCTTAATACGCCCGGCACTATCGATAGTGATTACCGTGGCGAAGTAAAGGTGATTCTAATAAATTTAGGCAAAGAGCCGTTTACTATCAGAAACGGCGAGCGGATTGCTCAGCTTGTTGTAAAGCCTGTTGTTTGCGCAGATTTTGCGCAGGTTTCAGTTTTAGACAAAACAGCAAGGGGCGCAGGCGGTTTCGGTTCAACAGGAAAATGACTTATGAAGAAAAATATTCTTGTTAAATATTTTGTAAAAGAACTTTTCGTTTATTACATAATCGCATTTCTCTTCTTTTTTATGATTTTCTTTGTGAACCAGATTCTGCTTATGGTTCAGGATGTTCTAAAGCAGCGCGTGCCTCTCGGACAGGTTATGCTTTTAATGCTTTACTGCCTGCCGTTCGTTATTTCGCAGGCTGCGCCTTATGCCACGCTCGTAGGCTTTTTGATGTGCATCGCAAGAATGGTAACAGACAACGAGATTCTCGTATTGCGCGCTTTGGGCATTTCGTACAAGGCTCTGCTTGCTTCTGTTCTTATAATGGGGGCGGGTATTTCGGTCGGCTCTTTTGTCGTAAACGATGTGCTTTTGCCGCGCGGCGCGATTGCGTACAACAACCTTTACCGCAAAATGCTCACATCAAATCCGTCTGTAATTCTTGAGCCGAATTCTGTAAAGCGCACGCAGAATGCTGTGCTCGTAATCGGCGATGTATCCGGCAACGAAGTTTCTAATCTGCTTATGTTCGACACAGATGCTTCCGGGCATCAGCGCATTATTGCAAGTGAAGAAGCTGTAATTCAGCAGCCTTCAGACTCGCAGGTTTTGATGCAGCTTAATATGAGCGATTCACTGATTTTTATTCCGAGTAACATGGATTATGCAAGCCTTGATTATCTTACGAGCAAATCGATGGTAATGAACATTTTTGTCTCATCTTTCGGTACAATGCAGAACGGCATAAATCCGCAGGAAATGACCAGCTACGACTTGAGAAAATATATTGAAAAACTAAAAGCAGAGAAAATTGAATCTGACATGTATATAAATATCTTTGAAGTTGAATATAACCGCAAATTTGCGCTTCCGTTTTCTTCACTGTTTTTTGCGTTTCTGGCCTTTCCGCTGGCGATAATCTTCGGTAAGCACAACGGCCAGACTGTCGGCTTTATTGTGGGCATTGTAATATGCCTTCTTTATTGGACTGTTCAGACTTTGGGGCAGGTTTTCGGGCAGCGCAACGGCTTGAACGCATTTTTCGCCATGTGGCTTTCTGATTTTCTGGTCGGGTTTTTCGGCGTTATTTTCTATATAAAGATGAGGCGTTCATGACTTTTATAATGTATTTGTGTAAAAGGTTTTGGGGCGTTTTTCTCGGCGCGCTGTTCTTTTTTGCTATGGCACTCTGCCTTGTTGATATGTTTATGAATTTGTGGCGCTACATTGCACAGAATGTCGCGCCGGGCGCAATTTTTAAAGTTTCGCTTCTGTATATTCCAAAGGCGGTTTCGTTTTCTGTACCGCTCGCTATTCTCTTCGGTGCGGCTTATATATTGAGCGATTTATACGCCAAGAATGAGCTGACCGCAATTTTTGCTTCAGGCGTTTCGCTTTTCAGATTTTCTCTGCCGCTTCTTGTTATTGCAGCAGCTCTTGGTGTCGGGCTTTTCTTTTTTGAAGACCGCGTTGTTGTGCCGACATATCACCAGAAAAATGAACTGCAGAATACGCTTTTGGGAACACAGCCTCTTAAAAATGCAAGCAATGCTGTTGTAATCTGCGACGGCGGCAGAACAGTTTATAGGGCGCTGATGTATGATGCGAATATGCAGATTCTTTATGTTCTGTACGTTGTTTCAAGAGATGAAAACAATCACGTGACTTCGATTTTGAGGGCACAGTCCGCTGCATGGAAGGACGATAAATGGAATATAAATGACGGCGTTTTATACAGCATTAACGATGGCAAAGTCAGTGTAAACATGGATTTATCGGGCGTGTTGTTGACAGAGCCGCCTGAATCGTTTGAGTCGTCTGACATCTCTATTGAAGAGGTAACTGTAGATGATGCAAGAAAATACATTGACTACAGGCGGCGTGCCGGTCTGCCTTATGCTGAAGCTTTGTCCGTCTATTACAAAAAATACTCGTTCCCATGCATTCTTTTTATAGTCGTGTTTCTTTCAATCGGGCTTTCTGGCAGAACGCGGAAAAACGTGCTTCTTGTAAGTCTTCTGCTCTGTATAGGCGCAGCTGTAGCTTATTATGTCCTGCAGATGGTTACAATGCTTCTTGCAAAATTTGAGTATATTCCGCCGCTTGCCGGTGCGTGGATGCCGGTTGTGTTTTTTGTGATTTGCAGTTGTTTTCTGCTTAAGACAAGCCGTACATAATTTTTTCAAACTTTTATCGTTTTTTAATGATTCAGCAGGATTATGCTGATAATATTTATACAAAGGATTTTCGATGAGCCAGATTTTTACGCTTTTACATTCGGACTCAAAAACATCTGCCAGAACAGGCATTATGCATTTGCCGCACGGCGATGTGCATACGCCTGTCTTTATGCCTGTCGGCACAAATGCGACTGTAAAGGCAATGACAAAAGACTGGCTCGAAGAAATCGGCTTTGAGATAATACTTGCAAACACTTATCACCTTTATTTAAGACCAGGCGCAGATTTGCTAGAAGAAGCTGGCGGGCTTCACGGTTTTTCCGGCTGGAAGCGGAATTTTCTTACGGATTCGGGCGGCTTTCAGGTGTTTTCGCTTGCAACTTTCCGAAAAATTACGGAAGAAGGCGTGCATTTTCAGAGCCACATCGACGGCTCGCGCCATCTGCTTACGCCTGAAAATGTGGTGAAATTTCAGACGCAGTTCAACAGCGACATTCAGATGCAGCTTGATGTGTGCACAGGTTTTGACACACCGAAAGACAAAGCGAAAGAAGCGCTGAAAATTACTTCGGACTGGGCTTTGCGTGCAAAAGCTGAATGGCTTAAAATGCAGGACGAGAAGCAATACAAAGGCAGTCTTTTCCCGATTGTTCAGGGCAATTTCTACAAAGACCTTCGCGAACAAAGCGCAGATTTTGTAACAAAGCTTGACAGTGACGGCATTGCAATCGGCGGTCTTTCTGTCGGCGAGCCTTATGACGTTTATGCAGAAATGCTCAATTTTACGGCGAACCTGCTGCCTAAAGACAAGCCGCGCTATGTGATGGGAATCGGTACGCCAGATTATATCCTTGAAGCGGTTGCAAACGGCATCGACATGTTTGACTGTGTTCTGCCGACCAGAAATGCAAGAAACGGTTCTTATTTCACCCGCAACGGAAATCTGTCGATAAAGAAAGAGCGGTTTATTCACGATTATCTGCCTGTTGACCCGGAATGTAACTGCCGCGTATGCAGGGAATATTCGCGCGCATATTTGAGACATCTGTTCAAAGAGAATGAAATTTTGAGCGCTATGCTTGCTTCATATCATAATTTGTACTTTTTACATTCAATGATGAATGAAGTCCGTAACGCAATTGCAAATAATTCGTTTGATGAATACCGTACAAATTTTTTGAACCGCTACAACTCAAAAGAGGGGCTGTAGTCAAATTACTATCAGGAAGGATTAAAATGACTGTGAAAAAACTTATTTTGGCTTTGTTTATTGTCCTTTGTGCATTGTCAGTTTTGTTTGCAGATTCTCCGGCAGAGAATTCTGAAAATACAGAAGAAAAAACACAGTTTGAAGAAAGACGCGAAAAAATATCCTATGGTCTTGATTCGGAAATAGAAACGCTGATTGATGAAATCATAAAAGACGGAGAATTTGAATACGGCGACGATCTTTTTGCATTGTTCTCGGCTACACGCAACCAGAAGCTCAAGACAAAGATTTACGATTACTGCATCGCCGCAAAAGATTATCATCTAATGACTTATGCGCTTGATATTTTGAAAGACCCGATGGATGAAAAGCGTTCAATGGTAAACAAGGTCTTTGAATATGTTTCCGCTCTTGAAATTAAAGACGCCCGCGAATCTGTGCTTAACCTGCTTTTTGAAGAAGACGGCACCTATGTTGAAGCCGCCGCAAAGGTAATCGGAAAAATCGGTGCGGCAGAAGATTCTGCAAAGCTTGCAGAAATGCTTGATTCGGCTGTTTCAGAAAACACAAAGCTCTATCTTATTTCTGCGCTCGGCGAGCTTAACGCCGTTCAGTCTGTTAGCACAATTGTTGACCTTGCAAAAGACACATCTGAGCCGACAGCCGTGAGAATGGCCGCCGCAGAAGCTTTGGGCGGCATAGAAAGCCCTGAATCAGTTGAGTCGCTTATTTCAATTTATGAAGATAATGACGCTAACGTGCGCGTTTCTGTTATAAAGGCCTTGTCTAAGAAGACTGATGAAAAGTCAAAGAGCGTAATTATTTCTGCTGTAAAAGACAGCTTCTATAAAGTACGCCTTGCGGCTTTGCAGGCTATTATCGACCAGAATATAACAGACGCTTCAAGCGTGGTGCTTTACCGCGCAAAAAATGATGCAGAGAATGTCGTAAAGCACAAGTCTTATGAAACGTTGAGCGCAATTCATTCAGCTGAAGGAATCTGGTATTTGATGAACGTCATCGAAGATAATAAAAAGTCTGAAACAGACCGTGCGAAAGCTGCGGCCGTGCTGCTGAAATACAATTTTGATTCTTCGATTGAGCCTGTAAAAGCTGTCGCAAGGGCAACACTTGACGACAAGCGGCTTATAAAACTGCGGTATGCAATCGGGAAAGAACTTGCAAAGTATACAAGTCCTGCTATTGAAGATATCTGCGCCGCTTATCTTATAAATGACGATGTTGCTACAAAAGGCACAGCCCTTGATATGTTTGAAAAGAACAATTTTGAGTCGCTTAAACCTCTGGTTGAAGTAATGAGCGTTGACGACAAAGAAGGCACAAACAAGAAAAAGGCTAAGAATGTTCTTGACCGCATAGAAAGAAACGGCACACCTTTGACAAAATCTTCTGACTGACGGTGGCTCTATAGATGTTACGCATTGGCTTTTTGATTCATTTAATCGACGCAGGCTACAGCAAAGAAATGTTTGACGGCATTTCTTTGTATTGCCAGGAAAAGAGCATTCAGCTTGTCGTTTTTCCGGCACATACTCTTGACTGGCCTTTTGGCAAATACGGCTACCAGGACACTGTGCTTCTTGAATTTATCAAAAACTACAGACTCGACGGTCTTATTATCGAAGCCGGAACTCAGTGCTCGTTTTGCGGCAAAGAGAAGTTTGAAAAAACTTTTATAAATGTAATGAGACCGCTCCCAATGGTCACTTTCGCTGTCGGTTTTGACGGAATTCCTTTGGTGCAGGGCGATAACGGCCACGGGCTTGAAGCTTTGGTTGAGCATCTGATTTCAGTACATTCTTGCAGGAAGTTTATGCTTGTAACAGGACCAAGCGAAAACCATGATTCAATAATCAGAGAAAATTCTGTAAAAAGCGTATTGAAAAATCACAATATTGACCTTAAGGCAGATTCAATAATAAGGGGAAATTTTTTCGGGCAGTCTACAGTTTCGCTTTTAAAAGCTTATCTTGAAGAGCATAAAAAACTGGATTTTGACGCAATTGTCTGCTTCAACGATATTATGGCTTTATCGATAATTCATTTTCTTAATGGTCAGGGCATCCGCGTTCCTGATGATATTATCGTTACAGGCTTTGACGATTCGTTTGTGTCTTCTTTTGATCAGCCCTCGCTGACAACCGTAAAGACTTCGCTTGCACCGCAGGGCTATGCAACCGCAAAAAAAATACATGAATTGATTCAGACCAACAAAGCTGAACCTTATGAAGAATATTCAACCGTTGCACTGTACAGACAGTCCTGCGGGTGCATAAAAGAAGACGATTTCTCTTTTAATGCCTATGACGAACAGATGAGAAAAATTTCGTGGGGAAAGGAGTTCAAGCGTCTTAGAGAGCGCCGCGGTCTTTTTCTGGAAGGTGATTTTGCCCGGATTAGAGATATTGTAAGTGTGCTGCTCACTGTAAAAGATTATTCTGATTTTATGAATGCTCTGAAAATGGCTTTTACTGCATTGGAAATAAACAAAGCCGCTGTCGTATTGTACGAAAAGAAAACTGAGCATTTAAAAAATGCAGAATTTGCTGTTCCAGAAAAAGCAAAGCTCATATATGCCTTTGATGCAGATACAGATTTTAAAATTACAGAAGCTTTACCTTTCAATACAAAAGAGGGCTTCCTGCCGTTTAATAATTTTGATAATGCTGTGTCAGCTTTTATGCTTAAGCCGCTGTTTTTCTGTGAAAATCAGCTGGGTTATATCTTTTTTAACACAGGCAGTTTTTCAGGTTCCGTGTATGATCTGCTCTGCATGCAGATAAGCAATGCTGTTGTTTCTTTAAAACTGAATTAGCACAAATATCTAAGACGCTTATAAAAAAAAGCCGGCGATGAAGTTTCAGCTTCATTGACCGGCTTTTTTTCTGCTTCAGCGTTCTGCTAAAATTAGAAGTCAGCTGCCTTAATAGACTGAACTACATAGTGATAGTTCTGTTCGTTGACTTCAATATTAAGCTCTTCTCCGTCTTTTGCGTTGAGGATTTTTTCACCCAACGGAGAAAGATAAGAAATAATGCCGTTGTTCGGGTCAGATTCAAACGGGCCGAGAATTGTATAAGTTTCTTTTTCTTTTGAATCTTTGTTCAACAGGCATACAGTTGTACCAAAAGATACTCTGGCAGTTGTAATTGTTGTCGGGTCGAAAACAATTGCTTTATCAAGGTCAGCCTGAAGTCTGCTGATCTGTGCGTTAAGAATTCTCTGCTTGTCTCTTGCTGCCTTGTATTCGGCGTTTTCTTTCAAGTCGCCTTTTTCACGGGCTTCATCAATTTCCTTGGCATTTGCAGGAAGCTGAACTTTGATAAGGTCATCAAGCAATGCTCTGTTCTTTTCGAGCATTTTCATTGTTGTGTAGATGCCCTTCTTTGCAGTTACCTTTTCTTCTGTGCCGTAGAACTTGAAGTCTTTGTAAACGTTCAGAATCTTATTGCGCATATTCTGCTTGATTGTCGGATCAAGGTCTTTGATGTCGTCAACGAGTGTGTAAAGACGTGTAACTGTATCAATGTCGTTTGAAAGCATGTAATCAAGCAGCGTGTTGTTCTTGAAAAGAAGCTGCTGAATGTTCTTGTTAATCTTTCTGTTTTCAGTTGTGTCTCGGTGGTTCTCAATCTCGCGGTAAGTCAAATCGAGAATGTGAATAAGCGTAATCAGCTGCTTTTCATAAGGAATTTCAGCTTCTTTGAACCATTCTTCTTCCTGAGATTCTTTGAAGAAGAAAATGACAGCTTCACGGTAATCGCGGTAGTTTTCAAAGCAGTTCTGAACGAATTTCTTTACCTTTTCCTTATTGCCGCTGATAATGAGTGCATCAAGAATGTCCTGTGAAAGAACTGTCGGGAATAATTTGATGTAAATATCTGCCCAGTCCGGAAGAAGCTCTTTAATGCAGTTGAGGAAGTCCTTTTTCAAAGATGTATTCTTTGTATCTTTTAGTTCTTCATAAATCTCGCGCGGATCTTCAATTTCGGCGAACAAATCAGCAAAAGAGAACTGAAGGTTCGGGTTAAGATGCGGATTTGCTGCTGAAATGCGTCTTGCAACAAGGTAAGAGGCAATAATCTGCTCGTTTACCTGGCTGAACGACTTGAGGTAGCCTACAAAATATTCGAACATTTCTGCAAACTGTTCAGATGTCTTGTCTGTTTCATCGTCGTTTGCAAATTTCATAAGAATATCGATACGTGAGAAGAAATTCTTCTGAGCTTTAAACTCGTTTTCAAGCTTTTCTTCCTGTGTAATTGCGTGGTCGCGCACTGTGTAAAGCGAAATGTCGTTGATGTCCACGCCGAAAGTCGGATCTTCGTCAAGGATTTTTCTAGCCTGTGTGCTCCAGCTTGTCCATTCACTTGCTGAAAGAATGCTCGGTACAAGCTCTGATTTAATGCGCTTGATGTCGCATTTGTTGTTAAAGCTCTTGATGATAATCTTAAGAATCTTTGCCTTGTTCTCTTTAACGTCTTTTGCAAGTTCTTCTTTTGATTTTGTTGCCTTAAGAACCCAGATGTGGTCTTTGACAAGCGGCTGCAATGCGCTTACTGCCATCTTAAGAGACATTTTCTTAATACCGTATGTTTTGCCGAAGTTGATTGTGATTTCATCGCTGTCAACTTTGCGGATAATACCGACGCCCCATGAGCGGTGGAAGACAAAATTATGTGCGTCAAAAGAAATGTGCTTCTCAAAGTCTGAAATTGCTTCGAATACATTGCGCCAGTGCTGGCTCAAGTTAGAAACTTTAATATAGTTTTCAAGCTGGCTGTGGCCTTCGTATTTTCCGCGGTAGCATTCAATGATTTCTTTGCGTGCCCACTGGTCTTTGTCATCATAAGAGAGAATAGTCTTAAGGATGTCTATTGCAGTGTCCCATTTCTGGTTGTCATGGTAATAGTTGTAAAGTTCATGAAGGAGAAGGGCAGCCTTATCTTTGCTTATAGATTTTGCAACTTCTTTCTGAACAAGGTTGAAGAAGTAGATTTCTTCCGGCACTAAAGAAACGAGCTTTGTCCAGATTTCTTTAATCTGGTTGCCGAGGTTCTTGTTTACAAAACGGAGAAGAGCTTTTTTGTAGTATTCTACCGCTGTCTCAAGGTCTCCGTCCTGCTCGTATTTTTCTGCGAGTGCCTTTGCAAGGTCTGCTTCGTAGCGGTCTAATTTTACAATTCTGGAATAAATATCCCAGAGTTTTTCGTTGTTTTCTTCTTTGTAGCATTCTGCAAGTTTGCGGAGTGCAAATTTGTTGTTTTCATCCTCTGCAAGAATAGAATCACAAAGATAAGTAACGATATTTGTTTTATGGTTATCAACGAAAATATTAACAAGTGTAGTAAGAGCTGATTCATCAAGATCTTTCTTTTTGAGAGAAAGCATGCCTGAAAGATATAAAGCAATGATACTATTTTTTGAATGTGAAAGATGATCGTCACAAATTCCTTTAACTTCATCAATACAATTTTGTTTTTTAGCTTCCTCTACTTTAGCTGCAAGCTCAAGAAAGTTGTTTTTTGAATAATTGCTGATGGCCGCACGTGTCCATTGTTCTTCATTCAGCATATCCTGAACCGATTTCAACAGTTCTTCAGACATAAGTACACTCCTAATATGTTTTGCAGCAAAAGCTGCGGGAAAATTTATTTTAAATATTCATCATAAATATTCTGGTCTAAAAATCTTATTTTAAGCAGAACTTCCTGTATGTGTGAACGTGCTTCATTTGTCATTACATAGTGGTCAATCAGCCAGAAGTAATGGTTTATAAGGCGCGGCACAATCAAAGCGCGGTCGTTTCCCTGCTCTTTAAGATTATTTTCTAGCGCATATATATTCTGTTTCAGTTTACCTATCTCAATAGCACGGAGTTCCCGTTTTACAGAAAAAACACCGTAAAGAACGCCGTAAACGGGAATCCATTCCTGCAGAACCGCGCCGCTGTAGCCGAGCTGCTCTGTCTGCTTAATCAGATAGCAGATTAATTCAGAGTCAAGAAGGCTTAAATCAACTTTCTGCGGATCTATAAAAAAAGCTTCCCTGAAAAGAACTTTGGCGGTTCTTTCTTCGCCGCACAATGCATAGCAGTCAGCCATTTCTGACAGAATTGTTGCTGAATCTGATGCCATGGAATTGGCTTTGTCCAGATATTTCAAAGCTGTTTCATAGTCACCGAGTTTTTTGTGGCACAAGCCGGCTTTGCGGTACAAGTCAGGCATAGGCTGAACTTTTCCGCTGTTGTTAATCATGGAATCATAGCATTCAAGTGCCAGCGCAAAAATGCCCTGTCTTATAGCATAAATACTTCTTTCGAAATACAGACCGTCTTTGCCCATAGTCTGGGTAAAGTCTTTCCAGTGAGAGACAATACTTTCTCCCTGTTCATAGGGTGAAGTAAGGTTCTGAACACGGGCAAGTTTCTGATTCCAGTAGTTTATGCCTTTTAAAGTATACAGAATCTCGATGTTCTCAAGGTCGTCTGTAAGAGCTTCGCTTAAGATTTCGCTTGCTTTTGCCAATTGACCCTTTTTGAGTAATTCGTATGCCTTTGCCAGTTCGTTTTCAGCCTGCGTATTCATAATGCTCTTTCTATTATACTGAATTGCGGTCTTTAGTCAATTGATACAGGAATTTTTTTGAAAATGGGGCAAACTTTATAATATGTTTTATATGATTAGTCAAGATATAATTTTCTCTATTTACATACTTAACCGATTCGAGTAATATGGTAACTAATGAGTAAATTTATTCTTTCGCCATCAATATTGGCTGCTGATTTTACAAAACTAGGCGAATCATTGCGTTATATTGAATCTAAAAATGCTTCATGGGTTCATATCGACGTTATGGACGGCTCTTTTGTGCCTAACATAACATTCGGACAGCCTGTGGTTGCTGCCCTTAGAAAGATAAGCCCGCTTCAGTTTGATGTCCATCTGATGATAGAAAACCCGCAGCTTCATATAGACAGTTTTGCTGAGGCTGGTGCCGACTGGATTACTTTCCATTACGAAGCCGCTGTACATCATCATAGAATTATCCAGCAGATACATGCGCTTGGCAAAAAGGCGGGTATAAGCATTGTGCCGTCAACGCCAGTTTCAGTTTTGGAAGATATTCTGCCGTTTGTGGATCTGGTGCTTGTAATGTCTGTGAATCCTGGTTTTGGCGGTCAGACGCTGATTCCGCGCTGTGTAGAAAAAATCGCGCAGCTGAACGAGCTTCGGATGAAAAACGGCTATGGTTTCCGTCTTTCTGTTGACGGCGGTATAAATAACAAAACTATCGGAATGGCTGTTGATGCCGGTGCTGATGTAATTGTTTCGGGTTCTGCGTTTTTTTCCGGTACACTTGATGTAGATAATTGAAAGGGGAAGTTATGAAGAAGTTATTGCTGTTGTTGTTTTGTGCTTTGAGCCTGCTTGGTGCGGTTAATGTTTCAGCCCAAGTTTCTGACGGACTTCTGCCCGTGCTCGAAGCTTATTCCCGCTCGGACTGGGCGCAGGTTTCTGCATTGTGCAAAAAGGGCATGGCAGACAGAACAATAAGCGAGTCTGACGGGCTTTACTGGCTTGTGCTTGCAGATATGTCAGCAGGCAATTATGCATCTGCCCTTAACGCCTCAACCGAATTTCTGTCGATGTTCGCCAATGACAAGAATAAGCCTGAGATTATGTATCAGCGCGGACGGGCATTGTATGAGCTTAACTACAAAGAAGATTCAATCAAACAGCTTTATGATTTTGTTAAGGCTTACCCGAATAACGACAAAGTTTCTTTCGGGCTTTTCTGGATTGCGGAATCATTGTTTGATTTTAAGAACTACGAGCGTGCGTCTTTGTTCTACAAAATGGTTATTGACGATTATCCTTCAAGCCCTAAACGTGAAGCTTCTGCTTACCGCCTTGAGATAATTGATCAGAGAAAACGCGAGGAAGAACTGCTCCAGCTTCTTAAGGTAACTCACGAAGAGTCGCTTAAGGCCGCTGAAGATTATGAGAAAAAAGTGCGGCGTTATGAGCAGGCTATTCTTGCCTATCAGAAAAGAATTATGGAATTAGAGGCTCAATTGAAGAAATAATAAAAAAATACATTTGCGTTTTTTGTGTTATAGTGTAATATGATAAATGGAGTTTGAACCTAAATGTCTGATCAGGAATTAAAAAAGGCACAAGTTCTTTTTAAAAGACGAAAATTTTCCGCGGTTATATCTATGCTTGAACCGAGAGTTATAGATTACCGCGATTCATTTGAGTTTTTCTATATATTGGGTGTCTCGTGTTTATACATGGGTGATACTGGTGCCGCAAAAGATTATCTTCACCGTTGTGAAACAATAGAAGGCATAAATGTTTCTCTTTTGGTTGCCCAGGCTGCAATGTATCTGCGCCGCGGCGACACAAACCAGGCTGTAGAAACATATCTTACAATTCTTGATTATGAGCCAAGAAACAAAATTGCAAGCCGCGCAATGACATTTATCCGTACAAAGGGCGATATTGCTACAATCTCGCAGTGGGTTTCAAGCGGAAAAATAAAACGGTTTTATCCTGATCCCGGCTTTTATTTTCCAATTGTACCGGTTGCTTCGGTTGCACTTCTGGCTCTTGTGGTATTCCTTTCAGTTCTGCTGATAAGGCATCTGCCAAAGAAGACTTCGGTTCACCGGCAGGGCGATTACGGCAATCTTGAGCTTTCAAGCGACGAGAAGCGGAATCCGGCGGATTTGCAGAGCGGTGTCGCTTACAACACGATTTTGACTTCGGAACAGATTACTGACGCCTACAACAAGGCAAAGGACTACTTCTTAGACCACCGCGACAACGAGGCACAGGTTGAGATAAACCGTATTTTGAATTCAAACGCCAAGAACACAATCCGCGAGAAGGCCAGCACGCTGATGGAATATTTCGATGAGCCGACTTTTGACTCAGTTGCGAAGGACAGCAAATTCAAGAATTTCACATTTGAAGAAGTAAAGGCTGACCCGTCGCTCTATCAGGACTGTTGGGTTATCTGGAGCGGACGTGTGACAAATGTGCGCGCCGACGATTCTTTCTATGAGTGTGATCTGCTTGTCGGCTACGAGGACTGGAAACGTCTTGAAGGCGTTGTTTCGCTTTCTATGCAGCAGCCTGTTTCAATTGACGAGGAACGTCCTGTCAAGGTTCTTGCAAAAATCGAGATTCACGACAATAAGGTGCTGCTTACAGGCAAATCTTATACACAGTCAATATCAACTGCAAACAAATAGGGGCTCTTGAGCCGGTCCGGTTCTTAAAGCTCTGCGGTTTTGCGGTATCGCATAATTGCTATACAAATTTTGTGTTTTTTTGCGGAAAACTGAAAAAAATGCAGATTTTTTCAGTTTTTTTCTAAAAAAGTACAAAAAAAACTAATTTGCACCTGATTGTATAGTGTGGGAGGAAAGGTGGCAAAAATGGCTAATGAAACAATCAATCCGGCAGATCAGTCGGAAAAAATGAAGGCTCTGGAAGCTGCAAGGCTTCAGATTGAAAAGCAGTTCGGTCAGGGCTCGCTTATGAAACTCGGTACAAGAACAGATGCCGCCGGAATCGAGGTGATTCCTTCAGGCTCTATTCTGCTTGACGAGGCTCTTGGTATCGGCGGTTATCCGCGCGGACGTATTATCGAAATTTATGGTCCTGAATCTTCTGGTAAGACTACACTGGCTTTGCACGCAATTGCAGAGGCGCAGAAGAACGGCGGCATCGCGGCTTTTGTTGACGCGGAACACGCACTTGACCCTGTTTATGCAAAAAATCTCGGTGTTGATATAGACAATCTTTGGGTTTCTCAGCCGGACACAGGTGAACAGGCTCTGGACATTACAGAGCACCTTGTAAGATCTGGAGCTGTTGACATCATCGTTGTAGACTCTGTTGCCGCGCTTACACCGCAGGCTGAAATCGAAGGCGAGATGGGTGATTCCCACATGGGTCTTCAGGCAAGACTTATGAGTCAGGCTTTAAGAAAGCTCACCGCGATAATCGGCAAATCAAAGTGCATCGTCATTTTTATAAACCAGATCCGCATGAAAATCGGCGTTATGTTCGGCAACCCTGAGACTACAACCGGCGGAAATGCTTTGAAATTTTATGCTTCTGTGCGCCTTGAAGTACGCAGAATTGAGTCAATTGACGCAAAGGGTGCAGAAGACGCTGTAGGTAACAGAGTGCGCGTAAAGGTTGTCAAGAACAAGGTTGCGCCGCCATTCAGAAAAGTAGAGCTTGACATTTACTTCGGCAAAGGCATTTCAGCCGTTTCAAGTATTCTTGACGCTGCCGTAAAGCATGAGCTTATTGATAAACGCGGTGCATGGTTTGCCGTCGGCGAAGAGAAAATCGGACAGGGACGCGAGAATGCAATTCAGTTCCTTGAGGATAATGCTGATTTCAGAAACGACCTTGAAGCAAAGCTGCGTGCAAAACTTTTTCCGGGGCAGGTTGTAAGTAAAGAAGCGCCTAAAAAAGCAAAGCCTGATGCAGATGCAAAAGTTTCTGTCGGTGTGCCTGTAAAAGAAGAAGCAAAGCCGGCCGCCAAGAAAGCGCCGCTTCCGCCAGAGGAGCTTTTCTAGGGCATGAATCTTGTTGTCCTCGGGCTTGGCTCGAACATGCCGCTGGTTCAGCATAACGGCAGGGCTTTGCAGCCAGAAGAGATTCTGAACCGCGCATGTGAAGCGCTTGCCGCCATTCTAAAGAACTTCAGATGCTCGTCAATTTATAAGACAAAGCCAAGATATGTAGAAAATCAGGCTGATTTCTACAACATGGCGGTTTCTGGCGAATGGGGCGGCACGCCGCGCGGACTGCTCGAAGAAATTCAGAAAATCGAGAATTTGTTCGGACGGGACCGCGAAAGTGCAGGACCGAAAGGACCGAGAACGCTTGATATAGACATTGAACTTTTTGGTAATCAGATAATCAGGGATGAGGACGAAGTGAATCCGATTTATGTGCCTCATCCGCTGATTAATGAAAGGCAGTTTGTTCTTATTCCGTTGCTTGAGATTTTGCCTGATTTTGCCGACCCTATAACAGGACAGCCGTTTTCAAAAATTCTTTCAACGCTGTCTGACCAAGGTGTTGAATTATGGAAGCATTGCAAAAATCTGAAAACACAGAACCTGAATCAGTAACAAAATTCAAGCTCGGACAGTTTGAAGGACCTCTTGACCTTCTGCTTTATCTTATAAAGAAAAACGAAATAAACATTTACGACATTCCGATTGCTGAAATAACCGAACAGTATCTTGACTATCTTGATTATGCTGTCTCAATTGATTTAGACAATCTTACAGACTTTTATTCTCTTGCAGCAGATTTGCTTCACATAAAATCGCGTATGCTTCTACCGGTTGAAGTTTCGTTTGATGATGAGGATCTTAGCGATCCGCGCCAGGAACTTGTTGATAAGCTGATTGAATACCAGAAATTCAAGAAAATTTCTGAGCTGATGGAGCAAAAAGAAGAAGAGAACGAATGGAGCTTGGAACGCAAGAAAATTCAGCGCATTCTGCCTTTTGAGGATGAAGACTTGTGGGAAAAAGTTGATTCTTGGGACTTGTACAAAGTTTTTTCTAATTTGATTTCTTCATTTTCTGCTGAAAAAATTCTCGATATGCGCGAGGATATCACCATAAATGAAAAAATGACCCTTATGAACGAATTTTTTGAAAACAAGGGCGAGTGCCTTTTTACAGATTTGATTGTCCGCGAAGGCAGTCTGCTTGACGTAGTTTGTGCTTTTATGGCAATACTTGAGGCAGTAAAATTTAAACTCGCGGTTATTTATCAGAACCGCATGTTCGGCGACATAAAAATTAAACCTGCTGAAAAAGAGTGAAAATGGAGTTACGTTTGGAAAAAGAAACTGCACTGCTTGAAGCAATTTTTTTTCTTGAGGCAGAACCGTTAGATAACAATGCTCTGTCAAAAATTTCAGGGCTGGGACCGGAAGTTGTTGAAGCTGCACTGGAGCATCTGCATGAAAAATATTCAGCCGAAGATTCAGGCATAGAACTTGTACAGATTTCGGGCGGCTGGATTGTAGCGCCGAAAGCCGAACTTTGGGAATCTCTTAAAGAGCGCTACGGCAAAAAGAGCGACAAAAAGCTTTCACGCTCTGCAATGGAAACATTGTCGATTATTGCGTATTCTCAGCCGATTACAAAAGGCGAAATTGAAGCAATACGCGGTGTTTCAGCGGACAATATGATAAGACTTTTGATAGAAAGGTCGCTTGTAAAAGAAGTCGGAAAAAAAGACATACCCGGCAAACCGATTCAATACGGAACAACAAAAGAATTTCTTAAATTCTTCAGGCTTAACAGTATAGCAGATCTGCCGAAACTTGACGAAACCGAGAGTGAGCGCTTTGAACTTGCAAGATAACCAGACAAATCAGCCGGAATCAGATGATAAGAAAGTGCGCCTTCAGGTTGCGCTTGCTCATTCTGGTGTAGCAAGCCGCCGCGCCTGCGAGAAAATCATTACAGACGGGCGCGTTACCGTAAACGGCGGAAAAGTGGTGGAACTTGGCACAAAGGTTTCACCGGAAGACATAATCTGCGTTGACGGCAGGCAGGTATTTCTTGAAGCTGCAAAGCGTTATGTGCTTTTAAACAAACCCATCGGCTATGTCTGCTCACTTTCTGAAGAGAATGAGCGCCCTGATGAGCCGGCGCGCAACCTTGCAATTGATTTGCTCAAGCCACATTTTTCAGAGCGGCTTTATAACGTTGGCCGGCTCGACATGTATTCTTCGGGGCTTATTCTTTTTACAAATGACGGAGATTTTGCTGCTGTTGTTTCGCATCCTTCCGCAGAACTTGAAAAAGAATACATAGTAGAAACAAGCCTGCCTTATCCTCGTTTTTTGCCGGAAAAATTTATGCGCGGCGTGCGCGTTGACGGCGTTTTCTATAAATGCAAATTTGCAGAAGGACTTTCGTCACATAAGATGCGCATTGTGCTTATAGAAGGCAAAAACCGTGAAATCAGGCGTGTTATAGAATCTTTTGATTTGCGCGTAAAGTCGCTTGCACGCGTAAGAATCGGTTCAATTACAGCAGATTTGCCGGACGGCGGCACTCTCAATACTGGTGAATTCAGGGAATTGACTGCTGGCGAAGTAAAGAGCCTTCTTGAGCTGTGCCGCAAAAACAAAGAAACGCCTTTCAAGCACAGTCACACAAGAGAAGATGCCTCGCGGAACGATTATTCTTCAGGCAAAGACCGTCCGTTTGAACGTTCTTTTGACCATAATGCAGACCGGTCGCAAAGAAGGGCAGAGCCGCGCGCAAGGTCTGAGTACAACGGTTACGGCAAGGGCAGCAGAAGCGGTGCATCAGCTTATAAGAGAGATGCGTCGTATTATAAGAAAAATCAAAATTCCAGCAGAACGCGGAATGAAGATGATTCAGATTACAGATACTGAAAAAACGGAGAAATTATGGTAGTTGCAATAGACGGACCGGCCGGAGCTGGAAAAAGCACAGTCGCAAAAGAAATTGCGAAACGGCTTAACATAACTTTTCTTAACAGCGGCAGCTTTTACAGGGCAATTACGCTTTCGCTTCTGGCTTCGGGCGTTGACCTTTCAGACGAAAAAGCAGTAATCAGCCACGCTGCTTCGCTTGACATGGATTACGTCGGCAGCCGCCTGATATTGAACGGCGTTGACGTTGAAGACAAGCTTCATACAGACGAAATCGATGCGAACGCTTCAAAGGTTTCGTCTTATGTTGAAGTAAGGCACATCGTAAACGATAAAATCCGCAAGATTACGAAAAAAATCAGCATTGTCTGCGAAGGCCGCGACATGACAACTGTTGTTTTTCCAAATGCTGAATACAAATTTTACCTTGATGCTTCTATTGAGGCACAGGCGATGCGGCGCTACAAGCAGGGCGTAAGCAATATGTCGCTTGACGAAATTAAGGCTGCAATCAAAAAAAGAGACGAACTTGACAAAAATAAGGCAGAAGGTTCATTAAAAATTGCGCCAGATGCCGTTTACATAGATTCTTCAGACTTGACGATAGAGCAGGTTTGTGAGATAATTCTAAGCAAAATTCATATATAAGGGTTTAATATGGCAGAGAAGGACGTGGTAATGAACGAATCTCAGGACGCTAAAGAGAACGTTCAGACACAATTACAGGAAGAGTATCTTAAGAGTCTCGATTCTCTTGAAGAGGGGCAATTAAAAGAAGGCGTAGTCATCCAGGTAACATCGGATCAGGTTTTTGTTGATATTGGCTATAAGTCAGAGGGAAGAATTCCTATTTCGGAATTTTCAATTCTTCCGAAAATTGGCGATAAAGTAAATGTTGTTCTTGTTTCAAAAGAAGGACGGCATGGTGAAGTTATTGTTTCAAAACAGAAAGCTGACAGCAAAGCAGCTGTAAAGATTGTTCGTCAGGCATTTAATGACAAGACACCTATTGAAGGTACAATTGAAAAAGTAGTAAAGGGCGGTTTTAGCGTAAACTTCGGTGGCGATACAACTGCTTTCTTGCCTATAAGTCAGTCAGATACATCAAAAGTAGATCATCCTGAAAAACTTGTTGGTCTTAAGAGCAAGTTCTACATTGACCGTTTGTATTCAGATAATAAATTGAATGTTGTTGTAAGCCGCAGAAAGTATCTTGAAGAGACAATGCAGGCTAACCGCAACGAGTTCTTCAACAACGTAAAGATTGGCAGCACAGTAGAAGGCGAAGTTAAGAGCTTCACAAGTTTCGGTGCTTTCATCGATTTGGGCGGCTTCGACGGCCTGCTTCATATCAACGATATGAGCTGGGGTCATGTTACACGCCCGAAAGACTTTGTTAAGAAAGGTCAGAAGATTAAGCTCAAGGTTATCCGCCTTGACCCGGAAGAAAAGAGAATCAACCTTTCTTTGAAGCATTTCACAGAAGATCCGTGGCTTCACTTTGAAGAGAAATATCATGTAGATGATATCGTAAAGGGAAAAGTAACAAAGCTTACAGAATTCGGTGCTTTCATTGAGCTTGAAGAAGGCATTGAAGGTCTTGCCCATATCAGCGAATTCTCTTGGGTTAAGAAAGTTAACAAACCGGAAGACGTTGTAAAAATCGGTGATGAAGTTGAATGCATGATTCTCGGCTATGACATTCAGGCTGGCCGCGTTTCACTCGGTCTCAAGCAGTGCACTGAAAACCCATGGGACAAAATCGCAGACAAATATCCGGTTGGAACAAAAATTTCAGGCGAAGTTGCCAAAATTACAAATTCCGGCGCTTTCATCAAGATTGAAGACGGCATCGACGGCTTCCTTCATGCAGATGACTTGTCTTGGACAAAGAAAGTTAAGCATCCTGGCAGTGAGCTGACTGTAGGTCAGAAGCTCGATGTAGTTGTTACAGAGATTGATCCTGAAATGCACCGCATTAAGGTTGGTGTTAAACAGCTTACAGACGATCCTTGGAAGGCTTTCTGTGAGAACTACCACCACGGTTCGATTATCGAAGGCGAAGTTGTTTCAATCACTGATTTCGGCGTATTCGTACGTGCTCCAGGTGGAATCGAAGGCTTGATCAATAAAGCAAACCTCTCTGAAGACCGTGAAGTTCCTTATGAAGAGGCTGTTAAGAAGTACAATGTCGGCGATAAGATCAAAGTATTTGTTGTTGATGTTTACCCTGAAAAACAGAAAGTTGCTTTCTCAATCCGTGACATTAAGCGCGCACAGGAACGCGAAGAAATGGCACGTTACTTGTCATCAAACCAGAATGAGGGCGAAGGCTCTTATACTCTTGGCGACATGATTAAGAACAAGAAATAACTTTTATAAGTTTGAACTAATAACAAACCTGTTCGGAAATCAGAGATTTTAGAACAGGTTAAATGCATTGCTTTAGGGCAGTGCATTTTTTTTATAGGAGTCTTATGGATAAACAGCTGCTTTCTGCAGAACTAATGCCTGTTGTTGCCAACTCAAATGCTATGCGGAGCGTAGAAACGCTGCTGCAGCATCTGGCTTCGTCTAATGTTCCTGTGCTTTTTATAGGCGAGAAGGGAACGGGACGGGCTTATCTTGCAAGGCAGCTCTATCTGCTCGGTAAGAACAGTACAAGACCTTTTGTGCGCATAACAGCAAAAGACGCGTCAAAAAGCAGCTTTGAAAAGGTAATCGCGGTTGAGCCTGGAATGATTTTCATTGACGAAATAGCCGAAGCTTCTGAAGAATTTCAGGAGATTCTCAACAGCTATCTTTCGGCGGCTGCTTCATCTGAGAATTTGTGCAGAATAGCCTGTTCAACTGCTGAAAATTTAGAAGAGATGGTTTCAGACGGAAAATTCTCTTCTGATTTGTATTATCAGCTTGCCGTTCTGCCTGTTCATGTTCCGGCATTGCGCAACCGTGTTGCAGATATACCAAAGCTTTCGGAGATGTTCCTTTCGGTTTATTCAAAGCGCTATAACAAAAACTTTGCAAATTTTACAGACGAGGCTTTAAGTGCATTGAGCAGTGCATATTGGACGCTTAATGTTGTAGAGCTTGAGTCTTGCATAGAAAGAGCTTGCGCATTTGCGATGCCGCCGGCAATAGAAAAACAGGATTTGCGCTTGAATATATTGAGCGTTTCTGGTATTTTTTTAGAAGGTGACAAAAGCCTTAAATCGGCAGTAGATCAGTTTAAGAAGCAGTATATTACGCAGATACTTGCTGAAGTCAGATGGAATCAGACCGAAGCGGCAAAAGTGCTGGATATTCAGCGGACTTATTTATCACGCCTTATTAAGGAATTGCACATTAAATAAACAGGAGATTTTTTATGTCACAGGAAGAAAATAAACGTTCGGATGAAAAAGAAAAACAGACGTTTAGTGATTTATTGACTTTATTTATTGTTAAATTTAAATTCGTTTTTTTAGGAATATTTGTAGTTGGATTAATAGCAATTATTGCTTACGGTGTTATTTCTTCTTCAAATGAAAAAGCAGTAAAAGCAGGACTTGCTGAAATTGATGCAGTAACAACTGAATATGCGGAGCTTAAAATTGCAGAAACAACAGACTCTGCAAAAGAAGATGCTTTGCTTGCAAGGGCACAGGCTATAGCAGATAAAAACACCCCCACTGTTGTAAAAATCCGTGCACAGATGGTTATTGCTGAAATCCAGTTTGACCGCAAAAACTTCGAAGCAGCACGCACCGCATGGCTTGCAGCCGCAGAAGCAGACAAAAAGTCTTATACTTACGGTCTTTGCAATTATCAGTGCGGTATCTGCAGCGAAGAGCTTGGCGATTTGGACAATGCTGTTGCTTACTTAAAAAAAGCAGCTGAATCAGAAGGTTTTGCAGTTGTTCCACGTGTTTTGTTCAATATCGGTAGAATTGAGGAAACACGCGGTAATATTGATAAAGCGGTTGAATCTTATAAAAAGCTGGTAACAGACTATCCTTCTGATCAATGGGCTTCTTTGGCTAAATCAAGAATCATTACTCTTGATATAGACGGAAAAGTAAACTAAAACCATAAGAGGGTTGCTATAGCAGTAAACAGACTGTTTGCGGTAACCCTTTTAAATAGACAGGAGAAGAAATGCATAACACAAAAAGTTTAAAACACATTATTTTCGCTTTATTTGTACTTGTGCTGTGCGTTTCTTGCGGTGTAAGTGGTGGTAGTTCTGCTGCAAGTCCTACATCTAATCATTCTCCTGCTACCGATGACCCGACACAGAACCGTTTTGAATTTATAACTGCTGGAGCTGAAAATACTGCACAATATAGTAATGGCTACAAAGGTGTAGCTATTTATTACAGAATCTATACAAATGCTTCTGATATCACAAATTTTTATAATAATTCAATTGCATCAGTAACAAGCGGTGAAACTGCAAGAAATAATCTTATGAATGCTGGTTATCGTAGGTTAAATGGAGTAGACTATATTATTCCTCCTTCGTCAACAAACCAGACTGTTGAAATAAGACTTTTTGATGAAACTTCTTATACTAAAGGAATAAAAGTAGACGGAACTGTAATTGCACAACCAACAAGAAATGTAAGCAACAAAACATTTCAATTTTCATCAACTGAATATCCAAGAAGAGGAGATGATGATTTTGGTGGTACAGAAACTTCTACAGGTCCATGGTATGTGGGTGCATACGCTGTTTCTGTTGTGCAGGGGCAGTCCATGCTTAATGAGCATTCTAAGCCTAAATACTTACGTTATATAAAAATCTATTATTAGTACAGTATTTTACAAAGCCGGCACTTGTGCTGTTATTCTGTCTGATCAGAATCTTCGTCTTCAGATTTTATCACAAAGCTTCTCGTATTTGTCGAATAACTTCCATTGATTATTTTCCAGTAATAGAAGCCAGGCTCTAACTTTGTAGAGAGCTTGAAGGCTTCGGTTTTGATTTTCGCGTCAATTACCGGATTGTCAAAGTTTGCGTTTGTTGAAACAACAAAACGGCTGTCAATCGGCATGTTTGTTTCAATGGCGAATATTGCTGAAGATAATTCTTCCTGTGTAAGCGTAATGTTGTTTTCCGGCGAAACTGCCTTAAAATAAGGCGTGTGTGCAAGCGGATAGAATGATTTTACTTCCGTGAACGGTGCTGTGTTTCCATCTTTGTCTATAAATGTAATTGCCCAGTACCAGTATTTGCCCTCTGTAATGTTATACTGGCTTGTATTAAGTGAATAATAAGTCTTATCGCAGGAAATTTCTGCAACGGGGTTTTTGAGCCGCGGATTGTCAGCAATTTTTAATATGTAAGAAACAGCGCCGTTAGAAGAAGCCCAGTTAAAGAGAATAGGCTGTCTGTCGTTTGCGGTGTATGCAATGTAGTTGTCTTCCGGCTTGTATGTAACAACCGGCGTAAGAGAAACAGGTTTTTGAACACTAAACGTATTTGCAGTGCCTAAACTTACAGAAGCCTGAATTGAATCGTCGTAAATTGGACTGACCTGCCAATACCATGTGCCTGATTCAATTAACTCAAGCTTGGCTTCTGTTTTGGCTGTTGTGTACGTGATGGCAGGATTTTGCATCTCTTGATTGTCAGCTATCTGAAGCTCGTAGCCTCTTGCAAGCTCGTCTTTTGTCCATGAAAAATGAATGCCGTTCTGAGCGGCCTTGTAGGTTAAGCCCACATTATTGACCGGCTGCAATTTTTTGATTGGCGTAATAGAGAAAACAGAAACCGAACCGTTCAATATAGATTCATTGTATATTTCATCATCTTTTGAAACTGGATATGCCTTCCAATAAACGGTACGGTTAGGAAGCGTAAAAACAGTTTCCTGTGTATCAACAGTCTGGTTCTGATAAGGATAGATTCCGTCTTTATCATAGGAAAGTTCAATCTTTGTTAATGTGTCCGGCTCATAGTTCAGAGTCTTCCATGAGAAGAGCAGTGTAGCAGTCTCATTGTCATTTTTGATGATTTTCTGTGATACTTTCGGGTTTATCATAATAATGGCAGGGTTTTTAACCTGGTGGCCTTCGCTGTCCATTACAATCTGAGTACCGGCATTAAGTTCTATAATTGAACCGTCGCTCTTGTTCTGGCGCACAGTACCTTTTTCAACAGAAACGCTTATGAGATGATTTGAATTAGCTGCCGCTGCCGGATTTTCCAATGTTCCGTCTGAAAGAACCACCGGTGTTATGGCATCATCTGTCTGAGGCAAAAAGTCAGGCTGAATATTCATAGAAACAATTGAGTCTTTGCTGATTTCAAGTGTTTCGCGGCCAGCTCTTAATGTAATATTTTTAGGTGTTTTAATCGAAACTGTACCAGAAGTAATCTTTAAGTTAGCAATGTCTGATTCAGGAAGAATTTCAATTAAGCTGTTGTGCGACATATTGATGATTGTGCCGGAATCAAAAGTAATTTCTGCCTCGGCAAGAGCTGTTGTGCGCACAAAGTCGCCGACATAAAGCGGTGTATTTTCGCGGATTATATCCCAGACAAGACGGTCTCTGAAGCGCCTTTGTACAGATTTGCTTCTGTGGGTAAGGCAAGCTATAGGTTTTTCGTCTGTACGGAGATTTGTTTTGTAGACATCATGGAAATAACCTATAAGAGAGAAAATAATGCCCAGTGAGCAAACGAGAATGATAATCTTGTCAGAGTTTTTGAATAGAATATTTCTTTTCTTCTTCATTGATGTCCACTTTTGCCAAATCCGGTTCTTCTAAACCCAAAACAGACCGGACTTCATTTAATGTTGAAGCCTGATGAGTATTCTCAAGAGGCGTATTTGCTATATTTTTCAAGGCGATAACCGCAAAGAGTCTGACAGGCTTGCTCTTGCCCTTAACTGCAAAAGAAGGCATTTCTTCTACGATTATATCGTCTTTCAAAAATTCATAAGTCTGCTCAGAAATAAGAATGTCTGTGCAGAGCGGCTTGTTGATTGCTTCAATTCTTGAGGCGAGGTTGACAGTGTCGCCGATAACGGTATATTCCATTCTCTCTTTAGAGCCAATTTGTCCTGCTGTTACATCGCCGCTTGAAATGCCGCATCCAAACTGAATGGGCTCTCTTCCGGCGGCTTTTTCTTCTTCATTGAATTTGATTAATGCATTCCGCATCATCAGGGCTGTTGTAACAGCGGCAAGTGCATTTGCTTTTGGTGATTCTCCGGCAAGAGGTGCGCCCCAGACAGCCATAATTGAATCGCCGATGAATTTGTCTACGCAGCCGCCGGTTTGTGTAACGCATTCAACCATGCGCTCCAAATAGCGGTTTAAGAAAGCAACCAAAGCCTCTGGCTTCATTTTTTCGGCTTTTGCTGTAAAAGAGCGTATGTCTGTAAAGAAAATCGTCACTTTGCGGTTTTCGCCGCCAAGCTTTAATTCGCCGCGCATAGCACGCTCTGCAATTTCTGTGTTGATAAAACGCCCGAATGTCTCTTTCAGGCGTCCGCGCTCTGCAAGCCCCTGACCCATTTGTTCAATGCTTTCTGCAAGCACCAAAAGCTCATCGTGTGTACGCTTTTTTATTGAAACATCAAACTGCCCCTGTTCAATGCATTTTACAGCTTCTGTAAGCTCTTCAATCGGTACGCTTATCGTTTTAGAGACAAACCAGACAACAAGAACTGCTGAAAAGAGCAGGGTGAGTTCCAGCCATAAATTGCGGCGGAGCGCGGTCTGCAGCGCTTCAAAAACAATTTTGTCCTTAATCTGCGTAACAACCGCAATTTCGTCAGACAAAAGCTTGTAATAAGAAACAAAGTATTCAGAGCCGTCTTTGTCTTTATAGACAAGCTGCTGCTGCCGCGATTTATTTTCAAATACAATGTTGTAAATCTGTGTATCTTTGATTGATTTGTTTTCGACAGATGAATTCAAATTGCTGGAAATCAAAATGTCACCGGCTGTATTAACCAGCATGGCTTCATTTGTCTCGCTGGAGAAAGTTTCTGCAAGGCTTACAGGTGAAAAAATCACAAGAACAGCAGAAGTTTCACCGTTCAGTTCAAGCGGCATGATAAGCGCGAGCAGATTTGCATTAAAAAAAGGCGAAGCGTTCAGTACAATTGTTTCGCCGTTTTCTGCGCGGCTGAAAAATTCACCCTGTTCCTTTATATAAGTTGTAATGTCCTTGTCGTCAATTCCAAGCGGATATAGAAGCTGTGTGTTCAGTAATTGTGCAAAGCCGCTTACTGAAATTGCACCAATCATTCTGTTGCCGTCAAATAATGAATTAATCTGCTCGTCAGCCAGAACAGAATTTCTTGAGTTCATTACATTTATAATAAACGAAGTGTTTGTAATAATTGAATTTAGAAAAATCTCAGTTTCAGAGGCGGCGTGCTGATTCAGCGAATAATTGTTGTTTTCAGCTGTAACACGGACGTCTTCTTTGATGATGTTGGTAATTATAGTAGTTGAAACTAGAAGAGCAGCGAGAACAATTGCGATAATAATAATTATTAGTTTTAAGGCAATGGGCCGCAAAGCCCTCTGATGTATGCTTGACATATCTAGTTTATTGACTTTGCAGCATTTAAATAGGAAACAGCAATGCTGTTAATAGTCGGAATGACAGGATTTGAACCTGCGACATTCTGGTCCCAAACCAGACGCGCTACCAGCTGCGCTACATTCCGAAACCGTTTATCAGGCAGACGCTTGATAAAACTTATGTTTTGATATTATCCAAAATCAATAAAAGAGTCAATAGGCAAGGCAATAAAGTTCGTAAAATAATTGCACGGCACTCTGTTTTTTGCGGCAAATAAACGGCGCACTTGACAATGAATGAGCTTTTTTATAAGATTCAGTTAATTGATGCCCGGATGGTGGAATTGGTAGACACGCTAGTTTCAGGTACTAGAGCTCTAACGGGTGTGCGAGTTCAAGTCTCGCTTCGGGCAAAAGCCGGTTGATTCGTCAGCCGGCTTTTTTTATGCGGAAAATTAAAAACCCCGGCACACTTCATCTTGAATGAACTGCCCGGGGCTTGTTTTTGGCTTTAATTTCAGCCGCTATTTTTTCTTCAGCTGTTCTTTAACATGTGATAAAAGAGCTTCTGTTGAAATTGGCTTTAATATATAGTCTTCATTTAAAGCTTTTACTTTATCGATTATGTCATCGTCTTCAACGCCTGTTAAGAAGATAACAGGAACGTTTTTTGTTTTTCCTTTTTGCTTGATATTTTCATACATATCAAAACCTGACATTTCAGGCATATCTATGTCAAGAATGATTAAGTCGACATCGTTATTGTCTAAAAAAGTAAGAGCTTCTTTTACAGTTGCCATTGGAACTATCTGATAGTCAGATTTCAAAGAAGATTTGACATGAATTCTTATTATCGAATCATCATCAACAGCCAATATAAGAGGTTGAATATTTTTTTTAACTGCCATGCACGGTCCTCCAAAACTGTTTAATTATATCATTCAAATGAATAAATGTGTAATAAAAAATTTTACCTAGTTCAAATTATTCGGTTTGTTTCAATAATTTTATTAACTTCTTACTATAAAAGCTTGTAAAAAAAAGGGTTTCATTGTATTCTTAAATTATTCTTGAATTGTTTCAAAAGAATGCACTGGTGGAGGCAATTATGGCAGTCGGCGAATCACAGTTTCAGCTTGTAACATTTGAGCTTGGTGAAGAACTGTATGGTGTTGATATTATGGACGTTAAGGAGATTGTAAAACTTCAGGTTGTACGTCCAATTCCGAATGCTCCATATTATGTAGAAGGAATTTTCAACCTTCGTAGTGAAATTATTCCTGTTATTAACTTGCATAAACGTTTTCATTTAAAGGCCAGAGAAAGAACCGAAGATGAGGACGATTTTGAGGGCGGTTTTATTATCATTAATATGGACGGAACAAAAATCGGCATTATTATCGATAAAATCGCGCGTGTTGTTCAAATTAAAACTGATGAGGTTAAGCCGCCGCCACAAATGCTTACCGGTATCGGTACAGAATACATCAATGGAGTTGTAAGACAGGAAAACGGCTATCTTATCATTTTGGATATCCGCCGTGTTTTCAACTCTAGCGAATTAAAGAAGCTGGTCGGCATACAGTAATATGAAGGTTCCGGTTTTTAGTTCTACTATCCGCAGAAAAGAAATGGATGCGGTGCTCTCGTGTATGGTTTCTGAAAAAATCGGACCTGGCGAAATAAATGCACGGCTTATTCAATGTGTAAAAGAAACTTTCGGTGTTGATGGCTGCGTTGCCGTAAGAAGCCCGGCTATTGCGCTGAAATATGCAATTAAATGTCTTGGTCTGCCGGAGGGCAGTGCAATTATGATTTCTGCACTTGCGCCTTCATGGCAGATTCCAGTAATTGAAGAACTCGGCTATAAATATATCATTCTCGATGTTGTTGAAGAGACAGCGCTTGTTTCAGTTGAAGCTGTCGAAAATGGCATGAAAGCCGGCGGACGTCTGCTTATTCTTCATGAGCCGCTCGGTAATTTACCTGATTTTGAAAAAATTGCCGCCTTAGGCATTCAATTTATAGAAGATATTTCTCAAAGTGCCGGAGCTTATGTTGAGATGCCCGCAGAAGATGGCAAAGAACCGGAAAAAAAATATGCCGGTACATACGGCGTTTATACGGTTTTGGGCTTGGAAGAAAAGGATATTCTTACAGCAGGCGGCGGAGCTGTTCTTATGGCGCCAAACCGCCGCGAATGGATTGTTCTTAAAAAACAGATAGAAGATGCACCTTTTATAGATCTGCTGCCTGACATAAATTCTGCTCTTGCATGGGTTCAGCTTAAAGAAAGAGCACGGAACGAGCAGCTGCGCAGCGAAATGAAGGAAATTTACGCCCGTTCTTTGATGCAGGGGCGGCACAAGTCGTTTATCTGCCAATGCGAAAACGCAGTAACGGCGGTTTATTCATTCCCGGTTCTGCTTAAAAACGGAGCAAAAGACGTAAAGCAGTATGCGTCGCGCAAAGAAATTGATGTAGCCGATGCTTTTGAGTTTTCAGTTGTTTCAAAATATGAGGAGCTTGCGGCAGATTGTCCTGTAGCGCGCTCGCTTGCCTTGCGCTGTATATTGTTTCCGCTTTACCCGAGACTTGGCAATTCGCAGGCTGTAAAAATTTCAAAAGTTCTGGCAACTTTGCCGTAAGGCGGCATAATGAGAAAAAAACGCGCCGTAATTGTAATCAACACATATAAAGAAGAAGCTCAGCTTATAGCAAATGACGTAAAAAGCTTTTTGGAACAGGAATCTTGGGCTGTCGATTTTCTTGAATTTTCAGGACCGTGCAGCAAAAGCAGCTTTGACGGCTATAAGCTTGCTGTAACTTTAGGCGGTGACGGCACAGTTCTTTTTGCGGCGCGCGGCTGTCTTGAGCAGAAAATTCCGATTTTTCCGATAAATTTGGGCGAATTCGGTTTTATTGCAGGAATTCAAAAAGAAAGCTGGCAGGAGCGCCTCTCGCTCTTTTTGCGCAAAAAACTTCCGCTGACGGAGCGCAGCATGATTAGCGTAACTGCTCTGCGCGGCAAAAGCCCAATATTTGAGTCTTATGCGCTTAATGATGTAGTTGTTTCGGCAGACAGAGCCGCAAAAATTGTTTCGCTCGGTATAACGTTCAACGGCAATTCTTTCGGCAAGTTTCAGTCAGACGGAATTATAGTGGCAACTGCGACAGGTTCAACTGCATATTCTGCTGCTGCAGGCGGCCCGATTGTAGACCCGGAGCTTGACGCCTTTGTACTTAGCCCGATTTGTCCGTTCTCGCTTTCTAACCGGCCGATTGTGCTGCCTTCAAGCGGCGTGCTCTGTGTTGATGTTCTGCCTTCGAGAGATACCGGCGTTTCAATAACGGCGGACGGTCAGGTCTTGGAACATCTTGAAACAGGTGATATTGTTTTCTTGCAGAAGGCAAAGGAAAAAGTTCTGCTTGCAGACTGCGGCTCTTCTGTTTTTTATTCGGCTTTACGATCAAAACTCCATTGGTCTGGAGGACCCAGTGCTTGAAGATTTAAATATAAAAGATTTTGCAATTATAGATTCTGTTCAGCTTGAATTTACAAAAGGCTTTAATGTTCTCACCGGCGAAACAGGCGCGGGTAAATCAATTCTGATTGGTGCGCTGTCGTTTCTGCTTGGCGGCAAGGCTGAAGTCTCTCAAATCCGCGACGGTGCGCAGGAAGCACGTGTAAGCGGTACAATTCTTCTTTCAGACAGACAGAAAGAAGCACTTGCATGGCTTGCAGAGCGGAACATTGAGCCGGAGAATAACCGTATTCTTCTCCGCCGCACAATCAAAGATACAGGCAAAACTGCTGCCTGGATTCAGGATACGCCTGTTACTAAAAACGAGCTTGCTGATTTTACAGGCTTTCTCGTTGACATTCATGGACAGCATGAACACCAGTCTCTGATGCGCGTCTCTGAACACAGAAAATTCCTTGATGCTTATGCCGGAATCGTGCCGCAGGTTGAAGCATTCACAGAGCTTTATAACCAACTTGTAGAAAAGCGTAAAATCTTAGCCGAAATGAATACTTCTGACGCTGAACGTAACCAAAAAATAGAGCTTTTGAAATTTGCAATTGACGAAATTGAAAATGCAAATCTAAAGCCGCAGGAAGAAGAGGAACTTTCGGCAGAAGAGGCGAGGCTGACCCAATACGAAAAACTTTTTGATGAAATAGACCAGCTTTCTCAGCTTTTTAACAGCGAAGGCGGTGCTGTATCGCTTTTAAAACGCAGCCGCCCAGTTATGGAAAAAGTTTCGTCGATTGACTCATCGCTTTCAAGTCTTTCAGGCCGCCTTGAAACAGCCTACTACGAAATTGACGATATTGCAGAAGAAATAAAGTCTTACAAAAATTCGCTTGTCTTTGACCCTTCACGGCTTGAGCAGGTTCAGGAAAGGCTTGCGCTTATTTATAAGCTTAAGAAGAAGTATGTGCCGCAGAATGACGCCACAATCGCCAGTTTGCTTGCTTATAAAGAGCAGGCAGAAGCCCAGCTTGAGTCGCTCACTTCTTTTGAGGGCAACCGCTCGGCTTTAGAGGCAGAAGTAAACGAAATAGCAAAAAAAGTTTCGCTTGAAGCAAAGAGCCTTTCTGAAAAGCGCAACGGTGCGGCTAAAGAAATGGCTGAAAAAATTCAGGCTGTGCTTGCAAACTTGGGCATGAAGGGAACTGTCTTTGATGCAGGGCTTTCAATGAAGCCGCAGACAGGCGGCGTTCAGCGCTGCGGCCCTTATGGCGTAGACAACATCGAGTTTATGATAAGCGCGAACCCTGGTTCACCGCTCCGTCCCCTTGCAAAAATTGCTTCAGGCGGCGAACTTTCGCGCGTAATGCTTGCTTTTAAAACGATTCTGGCTGATACTGATACTACACCGACTTTAATATTTGACGAGATTGATACAGGCATAGGCGGCGAGGTTGCGGTTGCTATCGGCGATCATATCAAAAAACTTGCCGCAAAACATCAGATATTGTGCATTTCACATCTAGCGAATATTGCAGTTTGTGCCGATACTCATATAAAGATAGAAAAATCTGTAAATCTCCAAAAGACGACAACATCAGTTCGTGTAATAACAGGTCAGGACAGAATAACTGAAATTGCGCGGATGCTTGCCGGTGACAGTGCAAGTGCTGCGTCTTTGGAACATGCAAGAGTTTTACTTTCCAAATATGGAGGATAATTGTAGTTATGGCAAAGATTACCGCCGAGAGTAGGGAAGCTTTTACACAGGAAAGTGCAAAATACAAAGAGCTTATCAAAGGCGTTTTTGCAAAAGAAAAAGAGATAAAAGCCGAACTTCAAAAAGATAAAACTGACGAAGCTGCAAAAAAACTTCAGCTTGCAGATTTGATGCTTTATGCAGTTACGCTTTATATTACTATTAACAATCTCTCCGTAGAAATGCTTGGCGTTAAAAACGAAGAAAATCTCAACGAAGGCCGCAAGACAATTTATAAAGCAATAATCTATCTGGAAGAGCTTGTATCAAATATTATTGATACTACAGCCGATGATTTGAAAGAGTGTTGGGAAAAACTCGAAGGAATTCCTATAGACAAGCGTTATTATCTTTCACGCAAGCTTGGTCTTGCAATTGAACTTATTATGGATGCTTACGGCGACAACACAAAGTGGAAATGGTCTTTTGTTGAGCTGCAGGGACGCTTTATTACAGTTTCTAAAAATATGCTGAACATGACAGAAGCTTCAAAAGATTATTTTGACGGACGCGCAGAAAATCATGATGTTGCAGTCTATTATATGCGTATGCTTAAGACAAGACTTTTGAAGTCAGCTGAAGGCTACCGTGACCGTTACGAGCTTTCTACACGCCGCGCCGACGATATGCGCAGCGGTATTCAGTATCTTCTTGCTTACAGAAGACTTTTGATAATTCTTGGCGACGCAAACGAGGCGGAAGAAGTCAAGAAAAAGGCACAGGTCTGGAAAGACAAGATGGAAGCCGACATCAAGAAAGAAAAGCAGAAGGCTTAAGTGCAAAAAGCAGGTTGTGTTCAGCCTGCTTTTTTTATGTCCACATTAGCTTTAGATTGAATAAATCTCCAATTTGTCATAGTATTAGGCAACTTTTGTTGCAGGGATACAGAAATGGTCAATAAGGCACTCGCGCTTAAAATCTTTGAAGGTTTTTCAATTGAAAGATGGAACGATTTAGTCCGTCCTTTTGATTTAATAGAGATGGATAAATCTGCCGAAAAGATGGTTTTGGTTTATATCATCGGCAAGTTTGAAGAGCAGCGCGGCCGCAAGATTGACTGGGAATGGCTCATTTACGCTTCTTTTTTTGAGCTTCTGCGGAAAATTGCTTTGTGCGACATAAAATCGCCGGTGCAGCGCATGATACGCAAGCAATACCCGGATGAATACGCAAAGCTGAATCAGTGGGTTCTTGAGCAGTATAAAGGGCTTATCAACGACGACTGGCTCATCAAGAAATTTCAAGATTATATTGATGAAACCTCATCTGCCGGTAAAATGTCTGGCAACGAGCAGACGCTCGAAATGCGCATTTTCCGTGCGGCGCACAAATATTCGACGATGCGCGAATTCGAAATGATTGCGCCTGTGAACGAGCGCATAAGGCTGCAAGATATTGAGCGCGAGCTGAACGAAGACATAGGCGAGTATCTAGACTTGCGCGGGCTTCAAATGCTTGTTACAAAGCAGCGCCCTTATGAATTCCTTCTTATAATTGAAAAGCTCCGCTTTCAGACCCGGTGGAACCAGACGCCGCGCGTGCCTAAGACAAGCGTTTTGGGCCATTCATTTTTTGTAGCCGTACTCACGCTGCTTTTGAGCCGCGATTCCGGCATCGGGATGTGCCCGGAGCGGCTTTTCAACAACTATTTTTCAGCGCTTTTCCACGATTTGCCGGAAGCTGTTACGCGCGACATCATTTCGCCTGTAAAGCAGGCAACTTCAGGCTTGCCGTCTATAGTCAAAGACATTGAGGACACAATCGTCAAGAATGAGCTTCTGCCGCTGATGGAAGACTTTTATTCAGACGAGCTGCTCTATTTTACGAGTGATGAATTCGAAAACCGCATACGCTTTGACAATGTTGATATAAAGCATGTGTCTTTTGACGACTTGAACAGCAAATTCAACGAAGGCAAGTATGCGCCAGTTGACGGCAAGCTTGTCCGCGTTTCTGATCATATTGCGGCGTTTCTTGAAGCAGACAGCTCAATCAATTACGGCATAACCTCAAAGCACCTGCGCGACGGCAGACGCAACCTTGTAAGACTTTACCCGGATGGGCAGACTATCAACGGCTTTGACGTTGCCGCCTTCTTCAAAGAATTTGAAACACAATAAAAAAGCAGAAAACCTTTTTAGTTTTCTGCTTTTTGCTGGAGATGGGGAGAATTGAACTCCCGTCCGAATGTGCGGACCAAGTGCGTCTACAAGTTTAGCAGTGCGAGGTGGTTGTCGGGAAACGGTAGCAGCACCGCAAGCGTCGTCTCCGTATTCTGGTAAATGTCCTTGAAGCGTACCAGACACCACTTCAAGCAAGCTCTGGTTAGCGTCGGGCTTTCAGACCGCTCAGAGCGGCGCAATCTGAAGCCCGCGATTATGCAGCAAGTGCGTAGTCGTAAGAATTGTCAGAATTGGCAATTATAGTTTTTGTCTGTTCAGAGGACAGGCAGCCTCACTTGCAGCCCAAGACCACGAATCACACCCGTCGAAACCAGTGCACCCCCATAAGGTTTTCGTGCCCTTAAACGTGGCTAGAATAAGGGCAAACGGAAAAAATGTCAAGCATTTTTAGCGTGTCCATTCACATATCACATTCTTGAAAAGCTTGTAAACGCTTTTGCCGAGAATGCGGTTAATCTCGTCCTTCACTTTAAGATATTCCTGCCAAGATTCAAAAACATGAATATTAGATTCGTTCCTAATGCCTGATTCGATAAGCCGCACTTCTACAACCATCGGGCCGTAAGGCGAAGCCATTACGTCAGAGAGCTGCACAATCTTGTCTTCGATTGTGTTCGGGTGCTGCATCACGAAAGACTGAAGGAAATCCAAGTCTTCGCTTGAAATGTCAAAGCTTGTATGTTCAATTATGCGGTTACCCGGAAAAACGTGCGTGATGCAGTATCTTGCACATTCTTCTTCGCCGAGGCTGCACAAATAACGGTAGCCGTCCAAAGTGTGGCGGATTTTGTGCTTTCCGCGGATACGACCGATGTCATGAAGCAGCGCGTACATCTCGCATTTTTCGGCATCAACGCCCTTTATGTGAGATGCAATCGTATATGCTATGTTTCCGGCTGTAATGCTGTGTTCCTTCCACAAACCGGGGTTCTTCTCGTAAGCTTCATCTAAAAGTGCAAGTGCTTTTTCTTTTGTCATGTTGTCCGTCCTAAAAAGTGCAGTGTAATCTCATAAAAAAAGACTCTGAAATAATTTCCAGAGTCTTTATTATCATCCGATTTTACGAACAAAGCAAGAAATATCTTTTAGTTGCAGATTAATCGTTTTTCTTCGGTTTTCTTCCGCAAGATTTTTTCTCGGTACAGAAGCCCGCAAGCTCGCATTTAGGCTGAAACAGCATATCTACGAGGGTTTTCCACTCATCAGAATACGCTGAAAGCTTTGCCGAAAGCTCTGCAAAAAGCTTGCGGTATTCCCAGTAGGCGCGGGTGCACATTCTCTGGTGCGACATATCGACTAAGTTGCGCAAATTGCGCTTGTCTACGATTTTGGTCGTCATGCCAAGCGGCAGAAGCATTGCGCAGTCTTCGCGCGGCACACCGGCTTCTTCAAGCAGGGCAAGCGTATCTTTGATTTTGGCGATAGTCTCTGAAACTGCGTCTTCGGCTGCTTTTCCGGCTTTTGCAATTGAAGGCGGCACAACAATGTCAAAAGTTTTGTAGTTGATGTAGCGCGTAGAAGCCTGAAGCCTTGTAGGTGCGCCGCCGATGTGCGTATACCATTCACGGATTACGCGCGCAGAATAGCCGTCTATAACCATTTCGACGTTCACATATTCCATTACGCGGCCATGCCCAGACTTGATGCAGTCTAAACCGCGGTTATAGTTCTTCTCGTTGTCGGCAATGTCTGCGCCCCAGCACACGCCTGCGCGCGCGCCCATAAGCGTAATCGGGTTTTTTGTGGTTTCTTCGAGTATTGTAACCATTTATTCAGCCTTTTTAGAAACCAGGAAAACCGCCCGGCAAGTTTCCGCCGAACTGTTTCATAAGTTTTTGCTGCATTCCCTTGTTTTTAGTCATTTTCTTCATTGCAAGGCGTGTTTTTTCAAATTGCTTGATGAGCCTGTTGACCTCTGCAACAGAAGTGCCCGAACCTTTGGCGATTCTCTTTCTGCGGCTTGGCCCGATGATAAGATGGTTTGCGCGCTCTTTCTTTGTCATAGACTGAATGATGGCTTCCTGATGCTTGAGATCGGCCTTGTCGAGCATACTTTCGTCAATCTGACCGGCAAGACCAGGCATCATGTCGAGAATCTGCTGCATTGAGCCCATCTTCTTCATCTGCTGCATCTGTTCGAGCATGTCTTCAAGCGTGAAAGTTTCGCTTGCCATTTTCTTTTCGAGCTTGGCAGCCTGCTCCATGTCCATCGTTTCCTGTGCTTTTTCAACAAGAGAAACGATGTCGCCCATGCCCAAAATGCGGCTTGCAATTCTGTCCGGGTAGAACGGCTCAAGGTCTTCGATTTTTTCACCAGTACCGGCAAAGAGGATAGGCTTGCCGGTTACAGACTTTAACGAAAGCGCAGCACCGCCACGCGCATCTGAATCGAATTTTGTAAGGATTACACCGGTAAGGTTGAGCCGCTCGTCAAAAGTCTTTGCAACGTCAACCGCGCTCTGACCGGTCATTGAATCTGCAACAAGAAGCACTTCGTCAGGCGAAACAGTCTTTTTGATTGATTCAATTTCCTGCATCATCGAATCATCAATCTGCAGGCGGCCGGCTGTATCGACAATCAATGTATCAAATGCATTTTTCTTGGCATAAGCAAGCGCGTTCTTGGCAACCTTTACGGCGTCTTTTGTATCTTCTTTATAAACTTCAATGCCTGTTTTTTCGCCCAAAACAGAAAGCTGCTCAACTGCGGCCGGCCTTACAAGGTCACAGGCTGCAAGAAGCGGCTTTCTTCCTTCTTTTTTAAGACGCGCGGCAAGCTTTACAGCTGTTGTGGTTTTACCGGCACCTTGAAGACCCAAGAAAAGAATTACAGACTGTGTGTCTGTGCCTTTAAGCTTCAAATCCTGCTTTTCATCGCCGAGAAGCGCAACAATCTTGTCATGTACAATCTTTACGAACTGCTGGCCAGGATTAACCGAGCGGAGAACCTTTTCGCCCTTGGCTTCTTCGATAGTGCTGTTTACAAAGCGGCGGACAACGCGCAAGTTTACGTCTGCATCAAGCAGCGCAATCTTGATTTTTTCAACGTATTCGTCGATGTTCTTTTCTGAAATTGTAGCCTTGCCCGAAACGGTGCGGACTACATCTGTAATTGTATTTGTGATTTTCTCAAGCATTTTTATCTATTTGCTCCTACAAGTTCGTTCAGCAAGTCTTTAGGTTCAATTTCTCTGTTAAGCACACGATAAAGTCCTGTTGAAATAGGCAGCTTCAAATTATGCTTTTCGACAATTTCATGCACATATTTGCATGCAACTGCGCCTTCCGGCAGATAGCCGATTTCGCCGATTCTTGCAATCAAATCGTCGATAGAAGTGAAATTCTTTAAGATGTTCTTTGTGATGATTTCCTGCCCGAAACGGCGGTTGCGGCCATATTTTGAGCGGCATGTAACGTCAAGGTCGCCCACGCCAGAAATTGATGTGAAAGTCTCGGCGTGAGTTGCGCCCATTGCGCGGCCCAAAGTCTGAATCTCGTTCAAGCCGGCCGCAAGTAGCAGCGATTCAGTGTTGTCGCCGAACAAGTCAGATTTTTCCGCAACTGCATCAAGGCAGCCGAAAACAACTGCAATAACGTTTTTAGCCGCCGCGCAAATCTGAACGCCGATAACGTCAAAGCTTGAAAAAACAAGCAGAGACTTGCCGTTCAAAAGCTCGCGGAATCTGATTGTGTTCTTCGGGTTTTCACTTGCCGCGATAAGCCCTGTGATTTTGCCCATCGCAACTTCTTCGGCGTGGCTAGGGCCGGCAATGTACACAAGATTCTTTGCGTAACATTCCGGCAAAGCAGATTCCATCTCTTCAAGAATAAGGCGCGGCCCGTTGTCAGACGGCACAAAGCCCTTGGTCAAAACGCCGATGCAGGCTGTTCCGTCTTTTATAGAAGGCACGTCTGAAATTTTTCTGATTGTCGATGCAAGATAGAGAGAAGGGCTTGCAAAGATGAGAAATTCCTTGTCTGATGCAACTTTGTTGATGTCAGAGCTTGCCTTCAGGTTTGGCGAAAGCGCGTAACCTTTGAGGTAGCGGTCGTTTGTGTGGCGCTCATTAATAGAAGAAACTACATCTTCTTCCAAAGCCCAGATTTCAACTTCGTTATTTTCGCGTGCAAGAGCATGCGCCATGGCTGTTCCCCATGCGCCTGCGCCAATTACGCCGACTTTTTTTGGCTGCTTAGTTTCCATTGTTTAACTCCTTAAAACCAATGGGCTGATTCGTCAGTCCAAGAAATTATTTCATCAGGTGAAAAGAATAATGCTATTTCGCGTTCTGCCGCTTCAACTGAATCTGAAGCGTGAATGATGTTGTGCTGCGTGTGCAGGCAGTAGTCGCCGCGGATTGTTCCGGGGAGAGAATCTTTGATGTTTGTCGCACCGGCAGTCTTTCGGATCAGCATTACGGCTTCATCGCCTTCCCAGACCATCGCAATAACCGGCGCAGATGTCGTATAATCGATAAGGCTTTCGTAGAAAGACTTGCCGACATGCTCTTTATAATGAATTTGTGCTTTTTCTTTTGATATTTTCATAAGCTTGAGCGCAACAAGATTAAGCCCGCGCTTTTCCAGCCGGGAAATAACCTCGCCGCAAATGCGCCGGTTCAAAACGCCCGGCTTAAGCATAACAAAACTTCGTTCCATAAGACATAAGAATAAACGTAATTGCTGAAAAACTCAATAGGCGATTCGGGTGCGCATAGGGCTTATTCTACAGAATAGGCTTAATCTGGCGCACCGCTGCCAGTTTTGCTAGCGCAAAACTGGAAAGCCGGGTTTGCAATTGGGCTTATTCTACGGAAAAAGCTTAATCGGCAAACCCTGCCAGTTTTGTGTAGAACGCAAAACTTGGAAGATGGGTGTACAAGGATGCTGCGGTTTTGGGCTATGCGTAAATTAATTTCAATTATCAAGCAGCTTCCTTTCGGCAATGCTTTCTAAAACTTGCATCTGCTGAATGGCGATTTTGTTCAACTTTTCAAGACGTTCTTTTTGCGGCAGACCGTCGTTTATTAAAACTGAATTCAAGTTTTCCATGTTGCTAAGGCAAATCAGCTGATTTATCGTTGCATAATCGCGGATATTGCCTTTCAAGCCGGTATTCGCATCATGCCATTCCCGTGCAGTCATACCGAACATAGCCACGTTCAGCATATCGGCTTCATCTGCATAAACAAAAGACATCTGTGCGGGCGTAAGTTCCGGCGGCAAAAGATTCTGTTTAATTGCGTCTGTGTGAATGCGGTAGTTGATTTTTGCAAGCTCCCGTTTTGCGCTCCAGCCTAGCTGCTTCTGTTCCTCTGCCTTTAGCCGCTGAAATTCCTTGATGAAATAAAGCTCAAACTCAACTGAAATCCAGCTTGCAAACTTAAACGCAATGTCTTTATGAGCATAAGTACCACCGTAGCGCCCGATTTTAACAATGATGCCCTTTGCATTAGTTGTTTCAACCCATTTTGACGGTGAGAGAGTAAAAGCATTTAAACCTGCTTCTTTCTTAAACCCCTCGAATTCGAGGGGGTTAAAATTTGGATTGTACAAAGTTTCCCAGATGCCAAGATATTCTATTGTGTTCCGGTTTCTGAGCCAATTGGCGATAACCGCGTTTGGCTCTTCTGATTTGAAATGAGCTATGTCTGTAAGCGATATGAAATCCGCCTCTTCATATTTAATTATAGAAACAGCTGTATTCTTTACATTAATTTTCTGCATTGCTATCCGCTCCTTTATTTTGCAGTTGCTAATTAGTAATTAGAAAAAAAATGCAAATTTTTGTGTCTTTCTGAGAAAATTCTACAAGATTTTACAATTTTTCTGTCATGCGCCAAAATTTGATGATAAATCAATATGCTGAAACTATGTACAGTTTTTCAAAAGTGACGTAAAGTGAAAGCATGAAATTTTTGCAGACTGGCGATTTACATCTTGGAAAATTTTTTTATGAGTATCCGCTGCTTGAAGACCAAAAGCATGTGCTAAAGCTGTTGCTTGACGAGCTTAAGGCGGAGCAGGACGCGGGTGCGCCTTATGACGCGCTTGTTATAGCCGGTGACGTTTACGACCGTTCGCTGCCGCCGGCCGATGCGGTGCAGGCTTTTTCCGATTTTCTTGCAGAGGTGCAGAAGTCTTTTTCTGAGCTTCATGTGCTTATAATTCCAGGCAACCATGATTCTGCAATCAGACTCTCTTATGCGCAGAAAATTCTTGAAAAGCAGCGCATTCACATACGCACAGATTTATCTAGAATTGATGAGCCTGTAATCATAAAAGACGCGGCGTTTTATTTGATGCCGTTCTTGCAGCCGGCGAGTCTTTCAATAACTGAAAAAGCTGAAAATCAGCCGGAAGCTGCGCCCGCAAAAGCTGAAAAGCCGGTGCTTGCAGAAAATCCATCGAAAGAGCAGCAGAACCTTACATTTGATTTTGACACTGCTGACGGCGCACAAGCCCAAACCGCCGCACAAGATTCTGCCGCTACAGCGCAATCTGAAAGAAAAGAAACTTATCTTATGAGCCAAGCAGCTTTGGCTGAGGAAGCGCTAAAAAGGATAAACCTTTCAAAAAACAAAGACATTGCAAATATTCTTGTGGCTCATCTTTTTGCGGCCGGTTCTGTCGAAAGCGATTCGGAGCGCGTAATCTGGGGCACGGCCGAACAAGTTGATGCTTCTCTTTTCAAAGATTTTGCTTACACTGCGCTTGGGCATCTGCACCGCTATCAGAAAGCGGCTGCACACACATTCTATTCAGGCTCGCCGCTTGCTTATTCGTTCGGCGAAAGCAGTGGAACTGGCGCAGACAAAGTGTTTTTTCGCGTCGAAATCGAAAAGGGCGCAGAACCATCTGTTGAGGCTATTCCGGTTAAGCCGCTGCACCGCGTTGTTTCGCTTAAAGGACGCTTCGACGAGTTTCTCAATTCAAAGACTTATGACGAATACAAAGACTGCTTCATCGAAATTGAAAGCACCGAAGATTCGATTGTCGAAAATCCGGTAATGCTTTTGCGCAAAAAATTTCCGCTTCTGCTTTCATTTAAGCAGGACAACGCGTTTGAGAAAATCTCGTCAGCGGAAATGGCAGGGCGAAGGTCAGACATTTCAAGCGAGAATCTTTCGATAAACAGCCAGTTTGAGCTTTTCTTAAAGGAAATTCACGGAAACTTTGACGGCGATGAAACCGAAAAAGCGCTTTTTGATGAGCTTTTTGCCAAGATGAAAGAGGAAAACCATGAAACCGAATAAGCTTGTTCTTGAAAATATAGGCCCGTTCACAGAAAAGACCGAGATAGATTTTTCTGAACTCGGCAGCATGTTCCTCATCTGCGGAGACACCGGCGCGGGCAAAACCACGATTCTTGATTCGATATGCTACGCACTTTACGGCGCGTTGCCGGGCTCGCACCCAAGAATGGCGCGCAACTTGCGCTCAGATTTTGCGCCAAAGAGCGAGATTGCGCGCGTGATTTTTGATTTTTCAATAAACGGCGCGCGTTACAAAGTTGAGCGCACACCGCCGAAGCCTTACACCGACCGCAACGGCAAGGAATCTGAAAAACCGGCCGAAGTGGTGCTTTATAAGCTTGCAAACGGTGCGGGGCAGACCACAAACGGCGCGGCTCAAGGTGAAAGCTGGGCTGTGCTTTACAACAAGACCCAAGAAGCAGACGAAGCGATCGCAAGCCTTATCGGGCTTTCGATTAAAGAATTCTCAAAGATTGTGCTTTTGCCGCAGGGCGATTTTGCGGAATTCCTCCGCCTTTCTTCAAATGAGCGCAAAAACGCGCTTGCCAAGCTTTTCCCGATTGATGATTACAGGCTGATTACTGAATTTGCCAAAAGCAAGGTTGACGAATTCGTTTTGAGCCAGAAGCAGATAACAGCCCAGATTGAGAGCATGCAAAAGACGTTCGATTTTGAACATGCCGAAGAAAATATCGCCGCGCTTGAGCAAACCGAAAAACGTTACGGCGAAGAGCTTGCCGAAATCAACAAGCTTCAGATGCAGCTAGCCGCTCAGCTTGAAAATGCGCGAGCCTTGAACCAAAAGTTTGACGACCTTGCCGCGCTCAACGCAGAAAACACCGAAGTGCTTGCACAGCAGGGCGAGATTGAAAGCATTGAATCAAAGCTTGAGCAGAGCCGCAAAGCTTTTCTTGTAAAGCCCGCGTTTGAAAGCTTTAACGATCTGCAGAGCCGCCTTGAAAGCTCGGCTGAAAATTTGGCGCAAACTGAAAATGAGCTGGCAGAGGCAGAAGCTGAAAAGCAAAAGCTTGAAGACGGCAAGGCTGCTTTTGAAGAGAAAAAAGCGCAAGTTGAGAACATGCCGTCTTTGATAAGCGACTTAAACCGCGCGGCCGCCATAGAAAACGACTTGACTGTGTTGAGCCAAGACTTAAACCTGGAAACTGCGCGCAAAGACCAGCTTTCTGAAAAGCTTGACAAGATTAAGAACTATTTAGACACGCTCAAAAAAGAAGCCGCCGGGCTTGAAGCGGTGATACTTCCGCAAGACGAGCTTGATGAAGCTTTTGACAAGGCGAACAGCGAGCTTGACGAAGCAAAAGCCAAGAAGAATTATCTTGAAGAATATCAGAAGCTTTTGAGCGATAAAGCGCAGGCCAAAGAAGGGCTTGATGCAAGCTTTGCGCGCTATGAAAATGCAAAGAAAAGCCTTGAGCTTTTAAAAACTGAAATTGCCGAGCTTGAGGCGGAGCAGAGCGCGTATGACCAGAACCAGAAAGCTTTTGCACTTGCAAAAGACCTGCAGGAGGGCGAGCCTTGCCCTGTCTGCGGCTCTGTGCACCATCCGAAGCTTGCAGACTTTTTGAGCGAAGATTTTTCTATTGAAGAGCGTCTGCGCTGCAAAAAAGAGAATTTGTCCCAAGCCGAATCTCTCGAAAGGGAAACATTCGGCATTTATGCAGGCGTAAAAAGCCGCTACGAAGACATTCAGGCTAAGCTTGACAACGCCGAAAAGCCCGACGAAAACGCGCCCGATTTGTTCAATCAAGCTGTTCAAAAAAAGAACGATGCCGTCGCAAAACGTGACAAGAACAAGCAGAACAACAACCGCCTCGCAGAAAACCGCCGCAAAGAAGAGAACAACCGCAAAGAATTTGAGTTTGTTCAGAACGAATTGCAGACAAGCTTGCAGAAGTACGCTTCGCTTGATGCAGAATATAAGAACATGAAAAGCCAGTTCAATTCTTTGACGCAGGGCAAGCTCAAGCCTGAAGAAACGGCTGCAATTGCGGTTGAAAGCTACAGACAGCAGCTTGTAGCTTTGCGCACTGAAACAGCCTCTTACGAAAGGCAGTGCGGCGAGGTGCAAAAGCTTATAAACGAATATTCAGCCAAGAAAGGGCTTATCTTTAAGCAGACAGAAGAGCTTCGCGAGCAGTCTGAAACTTCAGCTGAAAAACTGAAGCAGCAGCTTCTGGCGCACGGCTTTGATTCTGCAGAAACTTTGCAGGCTGCTTTCTTGAGTGAAGACGAGCGCGTCAAGCTTGAAAATCAGTGCAAGGACTGGAAAGCGCGCAAAGAACAGCTTGCCGGCCTTATAGACAAGCTTTCAGCTGAATTAGACGGCACGGCGCGCCCCGACATTGCCGCGCTTGAAGCAGAATCTGAAAACGTGACCGCCGGTTATCAGCAAAAGACAAAAGAACTTAACGAAATTGTGCTCAAGAAGCATGAAGTAGCTGAAAACCTTAAGCGCTGGCAAGACTTGAACAAGGAACGGCAGAACATCGAAGAAAAAAGCCGCAATTATGTTGCGCTTGCAAAAGACTTGGCCGGCGACAACGCTAAGAAAATCAGCTTTGAATCTTGGATTCTGGGCGTTTATCTTGAAGAGATTGCCGCGCACGCAAGCAGGCGGCTTTCGCGCATTTCAGACGGCCGCTATTCGCTTCATCTAAAAACCGAAAGGTCAAGCGGCCATCAGCGTTATGCAGGGCTAGACCTTGAAATCTTTGACGCGAACACAGGCAAAAAACGCCCATGCGACACCCTCTCTGGCGGCGAGACCTTCTTTGTTTCGATTAGCCTTGCGCTTGCGCTTACGGACGTGGTGCAGAGCAGAAGCGGCGGCGTGCAGCTTGATTCGCTCTTCATAGACGAAGGCTTCGGCTCTCTAGACGACACCACTCTAGAAAAGGCGCTTTCTGTGCTGGACGAAATCCGAGAAAACCGCATGATAGGCATAATCTCCCATGTCGGCGAACTAAGAACGAGAATTCACCACCGCATAGAAGTAACCAAAACCCCAAACGGCTCAACCCTTTCCGTCATCGGCGAGTAGCTGAAACAGGAGAACATTAAATTATGGTGTTAAAACTTCGGTCGCTGAGCGTAGTCGAAGCGACCATAATCGGGCGAAATCCAGGCTCCCGGTCGCTGAACAGGGTTCAAAACCGCGCGATAACGCGCTACACTGTGTTTGTTGTTCTTTTCGCAATAGCTTAAGCTACGAATGAAGAGTATTCGGCGAAAAGCGCCGCTTTTGCGGGGCAAAACCGGCAGCTTGTGTACATTGCCGCGCCCTTCGCCTTTGTACATAATCTCTAAATTGCGTCGTTGTGCACCAGTTACAAGATTTGCCGCAGGCAAATCTTGGCGTTTTGCTTGATAAAGCTAGTTCCAAAATTGAGCTAATGCAAAACGCTCATTGTCGGGCTTGACCCGACAATCTTTGTGCGTTTATACTTTTCAGTAGAAGCAAATATTTGATAAGTGTTTGCAATGGTGACGAGGAATAAAATGAAAAAAAGTGTGATTATAAGTGTATTGTTTTCCCTTATAAATGCTTTATATGCATTACCTTTTACACATTATACATCTGATTATCTAAGATTAAGAAAAGATGCAAATCTTAATTCTGAAATTATTACGGTTTTAGAGCCAAACTTAGGTGTAGAAATTATTGAGTATGATAAAAAAGCAACTATTGATGGGATTACAGCTGATTGGGTAAAAGTTCAATGTGCAAATGGATATAATGGTTGGTGTTTTTCTGGATATTTGTTTCCTATCGAAGCTAATGTTTCAGATAAACTTGCAAAAGAAATTGAAAATATAGAGGCAGGATCTTATCCGAATAAAAACTATGATGCATTTAAATTAAGCGATATAAAATCAATATCAGAGTTAAAAGGAAAAGATGGCTATTATATTCAGCAACAAAGCAGACGGTTTCAAGGTAGTGGTCGTGCACCTGAAATATTACAGTTGGTAATTATAAATGATAAAATATTTGTTCGAGAAATTGATATTGTACAGAATAAAGTAGTTACATTAAAAGAAATTGAATTTGAATATAATGGAAAAACATTTGCTCATGATAAGTCAAAAATTAAGTTAGACGATAAGAATCAAATTCAAATTTTTTATTTTGAAAATATTCCTAAAGAAGATTGGTTAGGAACATATGAATATAAGGAACCTTATACAAGAGTTTCTAATATTA
>JAEEGH010002500.1_pt1 | contig 49672 bp, 44 predicted proteins | sample 9134181 | NCBI WGS metagenome assembly JAEEGH01 (sample SAMN16246544, study PRJNA631951) | gut metagenome | biome: gut microbiome; feature: rumen; material: DP-attached | host: Bos | place: Iran: Karaj | collected 2018-10
GTTGGATACGCGTTACTCACCCGTGCGCCGGTCGCCATCAATTCTAGCAAGCTAGAATCATGCTGCCCCTCGACTTGCATGTGTTAAGCCTGTAGCTAGCGTTCATCCTGAGCCAGGATCAAACTCTTCATTGTAAAAAGTATCTTTGTCTAGGATGACCTAGGAGAACCTAGGATATCCTAAAAACGTAATCTGTCCCAGAACGACTATCCAAATCTTCGTTCCCAAGGTTGCCATAAGGCGACCTTCAAGAATTAAACGGTTTGTTTCTTATACCCAAGCACTCATACATTATATATAATATACAAGCGCTCGCTTCTTGTACTACTTCTGTCTATGTAAATCTTTCAAAGAACTCTTTTTTAGTGCCTCAGCCCAGCTTTTGAGCGAAAGCGGGTGCAAAGGTACTGCTTTTTTCCGAACCACCAAAACTTTTCGAGAAAAATTTTCAGTTTTCATACGGAAAATATTCAAATCTTGACTAATATCAAGGCAGGATATCGGATATACATTATTATATTTCGCGCGCGAAGGAATTGGCGCTTCGCGCCGCAATGGTAAACGGCTAGGCAGACCTAGGCGAACCTAGGCAAACCTAGGCAGGCCTAGGAGCTATAACCACAAGCGTGCTTTGTTAATTTCTCATAAATCGATGGTTTTTGATGGAAAAGTTTGTAACTTTGCATTTTAATAAGAATGACAACATTAGATATGTCGACGATACTACATATAGAAACCAGTACTGAAGTCTGTTCTGTAGCTGTTTCAGAGGACTCTCAAGTCATATTTCAACAAGACGATCACAGCGGTCCAAATCATGCAGAAAGACTGGGCACGATGGTTGACGAGGCCCTCTCGTTTACCGACAACCACGCCATTCCGTTTGATGCCGTAGCTGTCAGTTGTGGCCCTGGCTCCTATACAGGTCTGCGCATCGGAGTGTCAATGGCGAAAGGCATCTGTTACGGTAGAAACCTCAAACTGATTGCCGTTCCTACGCTCGAATTACTCTGCGTACCCGTATTGCTTCGTGAAATACCGGAAGAAGACGCCTTACTCTGTCCGATGCTCGATGCCCGGCGTATGGAGGTGTATGCAGGTATCTATAACAGAGCCTTAAAACCCGTCCGAGAGATTGGTGCCGATATCGTGACAGCAGAAACCTATAAGGACTATCTAGACGAGCACCCCGTATATTTCTTCGGCAATGGTGCCAAGAAGTGCATGGAGACTATCAATCACCCGAATGCCCATCTGATAGAAAACATCGAACCATTGGCCAAATGGATGCAGCCTTTGGCTGAGCGCCGTTTCCTCAACGAACAGTTCGAGGACGTGGCCTATTTTGTGCCATACTATCTGAAAGACTTTGTAGCGAAGCTTCCGAAGAAGCTCATCTAATGAATTGTAAATAAGTGAATAATTATATGGATATCAAAGGATTAGACTACAACACACAGCGTACCAAACTCATTCTGTCCGAATACGGTCGTGAGATACAGAAAATGGTGGAATACGCCTGTGAACTGCCCACGAAAGAAGAACGCCTGGAATGTGCAACGGCCATCATCCATCAGATGGAGACCAAGAATCCTCTGCTCAGAGAAAACGACGACTATGAGCAGACCTTATGGAACCATCTCTATTTGATGAGCCATAGGGAGTTAGATATCGACTGGCCCTACGATGTATCAGAAGCCGACAAGATCCTCTCCAAGCCCGATCCGATGCCACTCCCTGATGGACATATCAAACTGCGCCATTATGGTCATTTGGTAGAGGAATTGCTCGAGCTTCTGAAGACCATGCCTGCAGGTGAAGAGCGAGATGCTCTTGTGAAGAAGGCCGCAAATCAGATGAAGCGCGACCTCGTATTATGGGGTCATGGTTCCGCAGAGGACGAGCGCGTTGCCGATGACCTGGCAAGATATACCGACGGGATAATTCAACTTGACTTAAACACGTTTAAGTTTGAAAAGATCAGCCCCAACGAAGGCAGGCAATCCGGCAAGAAAAAGAAATAAAAACCACCAGCCTATGGCATCATTTATCATTGAGGGAGGCTATCCCTTGAGTGGCGAGATTACGCCACAAGGAGCTAAGAACGAGGCTCTTCAGGTGATCTGCGCCACCCTGCTGACAAGCGAGGAGGTTACCATCCACAACATCCCCGACATCCGCGATGTCAACAACCTCATCCAACTACTTAGGGACATTGGTGTGAAAGTAACACCTGGAATATACGGACAATCCGGGAGATCCGGCACCTACACATTTCAGGCAGACACATTGAATCTCGACTACCTTGAGAGTGACGAATTCGTACAAAAGTGCGCCGAACTCCGTGGCAGTGTCCTGATGATTGGTCCATTGTTGTCCAGGATGGGTAAAGCTATCATCACCAAGCCCGGTGGCGACAAGATAGGTCGTCGCCGACTCGACACACACTTTCTCGGCTTTGAGAAGTTAGGTACAAAGTTCAATCGTATCGAAGGCCGCAACGTATATGAGATTGCCGCCAGCCAGCTTAAGGGCACTTATATGTTGCTCGACGAAGCCTCTGTGACAGGTACGGCCAATATTATTATGGCTGCTGTATTCGCCAAAGGCACCACCACCATCTATAATGCCGCCTGTGAACCATATATCCAGCAACTCTGCCATTTGTTGAACCAAATGGGAGCCGACATCGAAGGTATCGGCTCCAACCTGCTCACCATCAACGGTGTCAAGCGTCTCCATGGTGCTGAACACACGATTCTGCCTGACATGATTGAGGTAGGCTCGTTCATTGGCATGGCCGCTATGTGTGGCGACGGCATACGTATCAAGAACGTGTCAGTTGTAAATCTTGGCATTATCCCAGATGCCTTCCGTCGTCTTGGCGTAAAGATTAAGGTTGAGGGAGACGATCTGGTGATTCCCAAACAGCGTCATTATGAGATACAGTCATTTATCGACGGTACCATTATGACTCTGGCCGATGCCCCCTGGCCAGGTCTCACACCCGACCTTCTCTCTGTGCTGATTGTCGTAGCCACTCAGGCCCGAGGAAGCGTTCTTTTCCACCAGAAGATGTTCGAAAGCCGCCTGTTCTTTGTCGACAAACTCATCGACATGGGTGCTCAGATTATCCTTTGCGACCCGCACCGTGCTGTCGTTGTGGGTCATGACCGCAAGATAACCCTTCGCGGAGGCCGCATGTCGAGTCCTGATATTCGTGCGGGTATCGCTTTGCTGATAGCCGCCATGAGTGCCAAAGGCACAAGCCGTATCGACAACATCGAGCAGATAGACCGCGGTTACGAGCATATCGAAGACCGTCTCAACGCCCTCGGTGCTAAAATCACAAGAGCATGATTCGCGAGGAAGAAGTCTATCAGATCGGCAAATTAGGCAAGACGCACGGCGTAAAGGGAGAGATCAGTTTTCTCTTCGACGACGACATATTCGACCGCGTCGATGCCGATTATCTGATCTTAAAGGTCGATGGCATTTTTGTACCTTTCTTTATCGAGGAATACCGATTCAAGAGCGAGGCCAACGCCATCATCAAGTTCGAGGACATCGACACTCAGGAGCGTGCTCGCGAACTGACTGGCTGCGAAGTATTCTTCCCCCGTGCCCTTGCTGAAAGTGATGACGAGCATCTCTCTTGGACTGCCATCGTGGGGTTCGACATCATCGAAGCCAATAGTGGAAAAAAGATAGGTCGTATCGCTTCTGTTGACGATACGACCCTCAATATTCTTTTCTGTCTCGAAGACGGACAACTGATTCCTGCCTCCGAAGACTTTATTACTGCTGTCGACCAACAGGCACGCACGATTACCATGCAACTGCCAGAAGGTCTGCTCGAGCTCTATTAGAACTTATACTTCAGACCAGCCAATACAATACCCTGCTCGCCGACACCTCCCTCAATGAAACCACGCAGTTTACCGCCAAACTCGATGCCGAGCACCGACACCTGATAGGCGAAGTAAACATTAGTATTCGTCTCATCACTGTTCTTCTCCGTATTCTTCGAACGCTCCATCATGATCATTGGACCCACGCCCAGTTTCGAATAGAGTGCCCAGCTATTCTTATTCACCCAGCTATACTTCAGCGAAGGAATCACTGAAATGTAATGACGCGTGCGATCGCCGAGGTCTTTGGAATCCTTTACCACATCCTCACCGTATTGTGCATAGGCCAAAATGCCACCAAAGGCCAGCTTCGGGTTGCTGTCGAGGTGATAAAAATACTCAGCAGCCAAGGTTCCGAACTGCTTGCTGTCCTCCCACTTTATGCCTGAGAGTGACTCCCAGATACCGCGGCCGACGGCGTTACCTATACCGTCACCAATAATAGAAACACCTGCACCATAGCTGATGCCGAACTCATGTTTGAGATCCTCATTCTGTGCATTCACACTCATCGTAGCCATCATGGCGGCTACAACCATCAAAACAAGTTTTTTCATGATTATTAATTGTTTACACATCACTTATTGGGTGCAAAATTAAATATAATAATTCATTTACACAAGAAAACTGATACTTTTTCTCTATTAGCTTGACAATAAAACCAAAAAAACGTTTTTTTATTTTGTATTGTTCCCGCTTATTCGTACCTTTGCAGCCAAATTGTGAAAAAGAAGCAATGAAAGAGAAAAGACAAATAGCCATACTCGGCTCTACGGGGTCGATAGGTACGCAGGCCCTTGAGGTAATCGAGGAGCACAGCGATCTGTATGAGGTCTACTGTCTGACCGCGAATAATAAGGTGGAGCTGTTGGCAGAACAAGCACATAAGTTCAAGCCCGCAGCCATCGTCATCGCCAACGAACAGCGTTACGACGAACTCAAAAGCCTGATGAGCGATATGCCCGATGTAAAGGTGTATGCCGGAGCCCAGGCTTTGAACGAGATTGTGGAGGCTGGACCTATTAATATAGTACTTACCGCGATGGTCGGCTTTGCGGGCCTCAACCCCACCATCCACGCCATCAAGGCCGGCAAGGCTATCGCACTAGCCAATAAGGAGACGCTGGTGGTGGCAGGCGAGCTGATTCTGCAATTGGCCCAGCAATATCACACCCCCATCCTGCCCGTCGACAGCGAGCACTCTGCCATCTTCCAGAGTCTTGTGGGCGAGGATCAGAACCCAATAGAGAAGATTCTGCTGACAGCCTCTGGTGGTCCCTTCCGTTTGAAGACAATGGAGGAGATAGCCCACGTGACGAAGGCTGATGCTCTGAAACATCCTACCTGGGATATGGGCGCAAAGATTACCATTGATTCGGCTTCTATGATGAACAAGGGCTTCGAAGTGATTGAGGCCAAGTGGCTCTTCGGTGTCGATGCCAAGCAGATACAGGTATTGGTACATCCACAGTCGATTGTGCATAGTGCCGTGCAATTCCAAGATGGTTCAGTTAAAGCCCAACTCGGGGTGCCCGATATGCGCCTGCCGATACAGTATGCTTTCTCTTTCCCGCAGCGTCTGCACCTGAGTGGCGAGCGGCTTGACCTGTTTAAGGCTCAGCATCTGGAGTTCTTCGAGCCCGACCTTAAGAAGTTCCGCTGCCTGGCTCTCGCCTTCGAGGCCATCGACAAGGGCGGCAATATGCCGTGCATCGTGAATGCAGCCAATGAGATTGTGAATCGTGGGTTTCTGGAAGACAAGTGCGGTTTCCTGCAGATGGGCGACATCATCGCCGAGACCATGCAGCGCGCTACCTTCGACAAGAATCCTTCATATGATACCTACATTGCGACCGATGCCGAAGCGCGCCGCATCGCCACAGAACTCATGTTTAAGGGAAAAGTGAATAGTGAAAAGTGAACAATTTGCTACCGCTGTCCCTGTTGAGAATTAATATTAATAACGAAATGGATAGAAAGAAGTGCGGAAGCAAATTTTTCACTTTTCACTATTCACTTTTACTTTAAAATATGGAAATATTTTTAATTAGACTACTGCAATTCATGTTGGCCATTGGCCTGCTGGTGCTGCTCCACGAGGGCGGCCACTTCTTCTTCGCCAAGCTGTTCGGCGTTCGCGTGGATAAGTTCTACCTGTTCTTCGACCCTTCAATCTGGAAGTGGGACGGAAGCCTGTTTAAGTGGAAGCCCAAGAATAGCGACACACAATATGGTATTGGTTGGCTGCCACTTGGCGGTTATTGCAAGATAGCCGGTATGATCGACGAGAGTTTCGATACCGAGCAGATGAAACAGCCCGAACAGCCTTGGGAGTTCCGTGCAAAACCCGCCTGGCAACGACTGCTGATCATGATTGGCGGTGTACTCGTGAACTTCCTCCTCGCCCTGTTCATCTACGCCATGATACTCTTCCACTGGGGCGACACCTATATCCCCGTGAAGGACATGACGTTGGGTATGAAGTTCAACACAGAGGCTAAGGCCCTTGGCTTTAAGGACGGTGACATTCTGGTAGGTACAGACAAAGGCGAGTTCAAGGACTTTTCCGCAGATCTTTACCGCGACCTCTCTGAGGCCAAGCGTGTGGACCTGATCCGCGATGGCAAACAGATGAGTCTCAACCTGCCTGGCGACCTCAATTTGCTGAATATGCTGAAAGCTGAGCCTTCATTCGTGCGTCCTTTGGTGCCCGCAGTCATAGACAGCGTGATGGACAACTCCCCCGCTGCCGAAATCGGACTTCAGAAGGGTGATAAGATCGTAGCTCTGAACGGCAAACCAATTGACTCCTACAACGAGTTCACGGAACAGATCGGTGTGCTTGAAGATATGATGACCGCTGCCAAGAATCAGGCTGACAGTCTGAAGATCCGCACAGCTACTATCGTCATTGAGCGTGAGGGACTTGTAAAGTCAGCTGCAAACGAACAGACAGCAGAGGCTGCGGCTGTAGCAGATACCGCTACTATCACGCTGACGCCAGACCTCAAGGTTGGTTTCTTTGTGAAGACCATCGCAGGCATTTACGAGTCCTACACCCGCGAGTATGGTTTCTTCGAGAGTATTCCTGCTGGCATCAAGTACGGTTGGAACGTGCTGGCTGGCTATGTGGGCGATATGAAATATGTGTTCACCGCCGACGGTGCCAAGTCGCTGGGTGGCTTCGGAGCCATCGGAAGCCTCTTCCCACCTGTCTGGGACTGGTATCTTTTCTGGAAGATGACCGCCTTCCTGTCGATTATCCTCGCCTTCATGAACATCCTGCCCATCCCTGCCCTCGACGGTGGTCATGTACTGTTCCTGATCTACGAGATGATTACCCGTCGCAAGCCCTCAGAGACCTTCATGATCCGTGCCGAGTATGTCGGTTTCGGCATTCTGATACTCCTGATGGTAGTAGCGAACCTCAACGACATCTTGCGCTGGCTCGGATACATGTAAGCTTTACAGCCAAGAGATATACAGCCACGATGATCACATAAATCATCGTGGTTTGTATTTTTGTGGGGTGCAGGTCGTCGATGCTGGCGCCTGGTATTAAGGCCATTTTCGTCAACAGGCCATTAAGTGCCGCGACAATATTAAATAATATGTATGCGAGCGAGGGCATCAACAGCACCACCATCGAGAGATAAAGTATCAGCATCGCTGCGGGTATCACAATGAAGTTCGTTGGAAGAAAGTAACAGGAGAAGCGTCCGAAATAATAGGCAATCAACGGTGCTGTGCCTATCTGAGCCGAAAGCGACACAGCCACCATTCCCCACAACCATCTCACCACCCGATGCGACATCAGGTATTCAGCTGAAAAAACGCTCTCCATCAAAGGCACGAACAGCAGAATCGAGAAAACAGCCATATACGACATCTGAAAACCTACATCAAAGAGCGAAATCGGACTAATCATCAACGTCACGATAGCCGTAAAGGCGAGTGTATTGACAGACATTTTGTCGCGATGCCCCAGTGACAACAGGGCATAGACACTCAACATCATCGCCGAGCGCACCACACTCGTTGACATACCCACAAGAAAAACAAATGCCCAAATGCTCAGGATGATAACTATCTGCGACAGCACCTGCCACCGTCGCCTGAATACAAACAACGACAGCAAGGCATAGATGATACCCAAGTGCAGACCACTAAGCGCCAAGATATGTGAGGCACCTGTAACAGAATAGACATCCTTCAATTCCTGCGGCAAAGCAGACTTATCTCCCAACGCCATCGCAACCACAACAGCATAGGCATCATCATTTGCTTCCGCTGCAGAACTAAGACGGGAAAGGAGCTGACTGCGGCATTTCAGGAAAGTGAGCTTTATCCGTTCGAACCTCGACAAATGTTTCAGCGACACCTTCGCCTTCTGCCATTTCCAACTGACTACAAACGTCCGTCCTGTAAATCCATGAATCTCCAAATAGCGGCGATAGTCAAACGAGCCCCTTCGCCATTCGCTGTTCGCCTCGATGCGCGATTGAATCTGCAAGCCATCGCCAATACACAGAGCTCTACTTCTCTCATCCTTATACAGATAGCATTTCAGTTTACGACCACTCTCTGCCAACAGCACATCCACCGCCACAGTCTTCGGCTTTTCCACTGGTTCAGAAATGACGACAGCCTCATAACTGACCTCACACTCAGGCCAAGCCACCACTAATGATGCTTTCTGATGTTCCATCAACAACCAGCCTAACACCACAAAACAACCAGCAATAGCTATCGACTGCCATTGTTCATGCTTTCTCAATAGCAGGGCCACAACCACCATCGCCATAAGAACTAATAGCAACCACCTGCCCACAACAAAAGTGTCGCCAACAACAATTCCTGCCATCAAGCAGACGGCCAATCGTACCAATGGAGCTTCTTTCCAAAATACTTTGTTTTCCATATTCCTTAAGTTTAACGCTGCAAAGATACGAAAATAATTTGAAATATGAAACTTTATTCACTACTTTTTTGTACCTTTGCAGCCGTTATGGAAGTAATCAGTATGCCCATGTGGGCGTGGATCTTGTTTTATGCACTCGTCATCGTGATGCTTTATGCCGACTTAAAACTCTTTGGTCGGAAAGGGCAGCATGAAGTAAGCATCAAAGAAGCCCTTCAGATGACGGGCGTATGGATTGCTGTTTCACTCATCTTCTGCGCAGGCATCGGGCATTTTGAGAACGGCGACAAAGCAATGGAATTCCTGGCGGGTTATCTCATCGAGAAATCGCTGTCGATGGATAATCTCTTTGTGTTCCTCATGCTCTTCTCATTCTTTGGTGTCCAGCGGAAATACCAACACGAAGTATTATTCTGGGGAATCTTCGGAGCCCTGATCCTGCGCAGCATCTTTATCTTCGCAGGTGCGGCGATGGTACAGCGTTTCGAGTGGATACTGGCCATCTTTGGCATCTTCTTGATTTATACGGGCATCAAGATGTTCGGCCACCAGGATGAAAGCGTCGATCCCTCAAACAACATCTTCGTCAAACTGTTTAAAAAGTTCTTCCCCGTGACTGATCAGATGCACGAGGATAAGTTCTTTATCATCGAAAACGGCAAACGACTTGCTACCCCACTCTTCATCGCCCTTCTGGTGATAGAAACCACCGACGTGGCTTTTGCCGTAGACTCGATTCCTGCAGTATTCTCCGTGAGCCGCGATCCGTTTATCGTACTTACCTCGAACATCTTCGCCATCTTGGGACTGCGCGCCCTTTATTTCGCGCTTGCAGCTATCGCACAATACTTCCAGTACCTGAAATATGGTCTTGGCATCATCCTCAGCTTTGTGGGTGTGAAGATGTTGCTCGAGGTAGCTCCAGAGCCTTATCATTTCGAGGTCGAAACCCCGATCTCCCTCATGATTATCTTTGGAGTTCTGGTTCTGTCGATGCTTGCATCATACGTCGCCACTTTATATAGCCGAAGACGGCAATAACGACATAGAGGCCGTAGAGCGAAGCCTTAAAGGGGATGTCTTTATAGAAATAAAGTCCGCACGTCACCACATCCACAGCAATCCAGATAAACCATTGCTCCAGATACTTGTGTGCCAACGCCCAGATGCCTATGATACTCAGGGCTGTGGTGAAACTATCTGCCAAAGGCACATTCGAATTGGTGAACGTCACCAGCAGCCAATAAATAATCCCCCAAATAGCGGCAATGATTACAAGCCAAGGGAGCACCAACCGCTTGGGGAAATGACGGATATCACAGAGGGACGGTTCTTTTGTTACATTGTCTGCTGATGTAACAAAAGAACCGTCCCTCTGTGACATTCTTATCCACTTCCACCAGCCATACACCGTCATTGCCAGATAGTAGAACTCCATACCGCAGTCGGCATAGAGTCCTTTCTGGTAATAGAGTACGATCCCCAAAGCCTGCATTGCAAATCCCACGGCCCACATCCAGACGCTGGCCTTATACTCCAACAGGATATACGCCAGTCCCAAGACCGTCGTCACGATATCCAACCAGTGCTCGCTGACAAATGTAATCATCTATAAACAATCAACTATAAACTAAAACCTCACTGTCACATTTCCCGCCATCGTAAAGCCAGCCATCGGGATGAAACCAATCTGATAGTAGCGGTTATCGTTAGGATGACCATAGCTCTCACAGATAGCAGAATACACCCAACCGCTGGCGGCATATCGTTGGTTGAAGATATTATTGAAGTTCAGTCCGAAGATGCACTCTTTCAAATACTTCCTGGGTTTCAGTGTATAGCTTAGCGAGGCGTTGGCCACAGAATATTCTGGCAGCGAACGGTCCTCACACTCAGTATTGTCGAGATACTGACGTGACACATAGTTCCCATGCCAAATAGCCTGCCATCCCTTATAGTGGAAATTAAAGAACACGTTGGTGATAAGTGAGGGTGAGAAGGCCAACGTAGAATTGTCGTAGTGGAATTGTCGCAAGCCATCTCCATTACCATCGCAGTGATAGGTTGCTGCATCGGGATTACCTTCCCAATCATCCCAATCCTCAATATATTCATCGAAATCCTTAATCTTATTCGTGCTCAAGGCAGCATTACCCTCGATTGTCAGCCAAGATGTAGCGTTCACACCAAACTGTAATTCCAGACCTGCACGATAAGAGTCCTTGATATTGGTGGTCAAGTTCTCACCGATATCACTCAAAGCGCCCGTCTGCACAAACTGATTATCGTACTTCATATAATAGCCGTTCAAGCCCACGTGCCAAGAGTCGTTCGTAAAGGTATAGCCCAGTTCGAAGTCCGTCATCTGTTCAGCCTTGGGAGCTGGATAGCTGCCATTATCCGTAAAGTTATTACGCTCTGGCTCACGATGACTCATCGCCACAGAGCCATAGACACGATGGCCATCGAGACTCCAGGAGAAGCCAGCCTTCGGATTGAAGAAACCATACTTCTGATCAATATCAAGTGGTTGGTTGAAGTAGCCAGATGCATCGTCATAGAACTTATCATTAATACCGTCGGTCTTATAGCTGACATAACGGAACTGGAGGTCACCAAACACATCCCACTGCTCATTGATATGGTAAGCGGCCTTCAGATAATGGCTGTAATCTACCTTGATGGCATCAGAATCATAGTATTTATAATCACCATTTGCAAGGAATTTCTGGCGTAAGTTCTCATTGGCGGTATAGGTCAGATAACCAAAATGATTGCCATCAAAACGCTGTACGGACACACCACCGACCACATCCCACGAATCATCCGTATAGTTCGCATTCCACACGAGGCCGTAGGTATTCTGCGAAAGGCCCTTCTTACGCACAAAGTCAGTTTTCTTGATCTTATTGCCTTCAGCATCCTTAGCCGTCAGACCAAACTTCGAGAGTTTGTTGTTCGGACGGAACTCACGATAATAGCCGTAGCCATAGGTATAGTGCAGCGAGGCCGATGTCGACCACTGATCGCTGATATTCCACGAAGCCGAGAGGATATTGTGGTTCTGCCAGAAGTTATCCGTCGTCTTGTCCCAATAACTGCCATCCGACATCTTGTAACGTTCCGTTGAATACGTGCCGTCGTCATTGATGATCATCTCCTCATAGAGCGAATTAAACTTTCCCAAGCCCTTGTCCCACATATCTTCGTAGGTCTTGATGCCTGTCCGTTCGCCATAGGTGCCATCCATGATGCTCAGATCGTTAGTACCTGCGGTGACACCGTTCCAAGCCTGACCCGTCTTTTCGAAGTTGCCGATGTTCTTATAGCGAATCTGGAAATTGTCACCAATCCACGTAAGGCCGCCATAATAAGAGCCTGAGCGACCTGAGGTACCGTGAATAAAGCCATCGGTATTCGTCTCATGATAGGCTCCGTCGAAAATGAGATGATTCCATAACAAACCCGTAGAGAACTTACCGCCAACATTGAACGTATTAAACGACCCATACGACATCGATACCTCTCCCCCAGCCTTCTGATCGGGTGTAGCCGATGAGAGGGCCACCGTTCCACCAAAGGCACCGTCGCCATTAGTAGAGGTTCCCACACCACGCTGGATCTGTACCGAACCCAACAGCGAACCATACGAGTTCATGTTGGCCCAGAACACGCACTGATCCTCTGGCGAGTTCAGGGGCACACCATCGAGGGTTACATTAATACGTGAGTCACCCGCGCCACGGATACGCATATAAGTGGTTCCTGTGCCCAAGCCGTTCTCACTCCAAGCCAGTACACCTGGCGTCTGCGAGAAGAGGAAAGGCAGTTCCTTACCCGTTTTCGAAAACTCATTCAGTTCGACTTTCTTGATGTTAGCGATGGCATACGGGGCATTCTTCTGCGCCCTCACACCGCGTACCACCACCTCCTGCAAGGCTTCCACTTGCGTGGAATCATAGAGTGCAGCCGTGTTCTGTCCGTTTACATTCATCGCGCCCACCAGCGCCAATACCTGAAAAACAAATCTTTTCATACCTTTACCTTTTTACTTTTTTACCTTTTTACTGTTTGTAAAGGGGGTTACTTGTGTTGACTTATCCTGTATTCCATCCCTACGCCGGCATGATCCGGATCAGGTTAGAGGGTATCATCTCAGCCTGCAACCACAGGCACCCCTTGAAATTCGGCTGCAAAGGTACAAAAAAGAAGTGAAAAGTGAATAGTGAAAAGTGAAAAATTTGCTGCCGCATGTATAAATTATGCATTATGCATTATGAATTATGAATTATTTTCGTATCTTTGCACCCAAATCAAGCTGAATAGGATGAAGATACAGATTATCAACGGGCCGAACCTGAACCTGCTGGGGCAGCGGGAACCAGGTATCTATGGCTCAGAATCGATGGAAAACTGCCTCGAGGCACTCCGCAGCCGTTACCCGCAGGTGCAGATAGACTACTATCAGAGCAATGTCGAGGGCGAGCTCATCAACAAGATGCAGGAAACGGGCTTCGCAGGCGGCTACGACGGCATCGTGCTCAACGCTGGGGCCTACACCCACACAAGCGTCGCCTTGCACGACTGCATCCGTAGTCTCAAATGTCCCGTCATCGAGGTGCACATCTCGAATGTTCACCAGCGCGAGGAGTTCAGACACAAGTCGATGATTTCGGCAGCGTGTAAGGGCGTGATTTGCGGATTCGGACTGGATAGCTACAGACTGGCTGTAGAGGCTTTGATAGGAAGTTAAAGAGAAGATAAAAGGAAGTTAAAGGGGAGTTAAAGGGACGAATGTCTGCTGAACTAGAGAGGTATATCCTGAAACATTCAGAGCCTGAGCCGGAATATCTGTACAGATTGTGGCGGGCGACGAACCTGCATACCATCCACGGACGGATGGCAAGCGGACATCTGCAAGGACGACTGCTCAAGATGCTGGTCAGGATGATACGGCCAAAGAATATCCTCGAGATAGGTACCTTCAGCGGTTACAGCGCCATCTCGATGGCAGAGGGACTCGACGACGACGGACAGCTCTACACCTTCGAAATCAACGATGAGATGGAGGACTTCACCCGTCCCTGGATAGAGGGCTCTGAGGTGGCCGATAAGATTCACTTCATCATTGGCGATGCCCTCATAGAGGCCCCAAAATTGGGCATCATGTTCGATCTGGCGTTTATGGATGGCGACAAGCGCACCTACCGCGACTGCTACGAAATGGTGATGCGCATCCTCAAGCCTGGCGGCTTCATCCTCGCTGACAATACACTCTGGGACGGCCACGTCATAGACCAAGCCTACGACCGCGACCATCAGACACAGGGCATCGAGACTTTCAACGACTATATCGCTGCCGACTCTCGTGTCGAACAGGTCATCCTGCCGTTAAGAGACGGCCTCACATTAATAAGAAAGAAAGAATGAATAAAAAGGAAGTTATTGAGAAGTTAAAAGGAAGTTAAAGGGAAGTTAAAAGGACATTACTCTTGCAAATCATAAAATGCAGGACATTTGTCCTTTTAACTTCCAAGAGGTCGCAGACCGCGATAACTTCCCTTTTAATTCCCTTTAACTTCCCTTAATTAAAAAAGAATTATGCAAGAGACAAGACAAAACAAAATTGCACGACTGCTCCAGAAGGAGCTTTCGCTGATATTCCAACAGCAAACCCGCGCCACGCATGGTACGATGGTGAGCGTCACACGCACAAAGATCTCACCCGACCTCAGCATCTGCACGGCCTATCTGAGCATCTTCCCCAGCGAGAAGGGCGAGGAGATTCTCCAGAATATCAATGCCAGCAACAAGGCCATCCGTTATGAATTAGGTACGCGCGTGAGAAACCAACTGCGCATCATTCCTGAACTGCGGTTCTTCATCGATGACTCACTGGACTATATCGAACACATCGACGAACTGCTGAAGAAGTGAAAAGTGAATAGTGAAAAGTGAATAATTTGCTACCGCATGAACTTCCCGTTCTTTATAGCCCGAAGGTATCTTTTCTCGAAGAAGTCGACCCACGCCATCAACGTCATCAGCGCCATCTCCGTAGTGGGTGTGGCCGTAGCCACGATGGCCCTCGTGGTGACACTCTCCGTGTTCAACGGCTTCCACGATATGGTGGCATCCTTCTTCACCTCGTTCGACCCCCAGTTGAAAGTGATACCCGCCAAGGGTAAGACAATGGCCTCCGACAGCCCTATGCTGACCAAAATCAAGGCTCTGCCACAGATAGATGTGGCGATGGAGACGGTCGAGGATCAGGCATTAGCGGTGTATCAGGGCCGTCAGGCGATGGTGACCATCAAGGGTGTAGAAGACAGTTTCAGCCAGCTCACCCACATCAACGAGATCCTGCTTGGCGACGGCGAGTTTGAACTGCACGCTGCCGATATGTTCTACGGTATTCCTGGCATCCGCTTGGCTGAGCAACTAGGCACAGGCTTTACGTACGAGCAACCGCTGCAGATCTATGCCCCACGTCGCGAAGGTCAGCTGAATATGGCCAACCCGATGGACGGTCTCGTGGCCGATGAGCTCTTTTCACCTGGTGTCATCTTCAATGTGAAGCAAGCCCGCTACGACAAGAACTATATCCTCACCGACATCGCTTTCGCCCGTCGCATCTTCGAACAGCAAGGTATGGTCTCTGCCCTCGAATTGCGCCTCAAGCCTGGCAGCAATTTCGAAAGCGTGAAATCAGAAATCAAGGATATCGTGGGCAACGAGTGCTATGTGCGCGACCGTTTCGAGCAGCAGGACGACACCTTTAAGATCATGAAAATCGAGAAGCTGATTGCCTATATCTTCCTGACGTTCATCCTCATGGTGGCCTGCTTCAACATCATCGGCTCGCTCTCGATGCTCATCATCGACAAGAAGGACGATGTGGTGACACTGCGCAATCTGGGTGCCTCAGACAAGCAGATCACACGCATCTTCCTCTTCGAAGGCCGACTGATTTCGGCCTTGGGAGCCGTCGTCGGCATCATCATCGGACTGATTCTCTGTTGGGCGCAGCAAACGTTCGGCATCGTGAAACTCGGCTCGTCGAGCGGCTCGTTCGTCGTCAACGCCTATCCTGTGAGCGTCCACCCTGAGGATATCATTCTGATTTTCCTCACCGTGCTCATCGTCGGCTTCCTAGCCGTCTGGTATCCCGTCCGCTACTTCTCCCGCCGACTTTTGGCGTAATTATTCAGAAAGAATTCTTAAAACGATAACGATATGGCATCAGCAACATCAATTCCCAAACCAGCACAGATGCTTATCACGCCCTCCATGCGCCGTTCTATCAAAAAGGCCCGTCGTGAGTATGCTAATGGTGAGACCATTTCTTGTAGCACTCCTGAAGAGATGCAACGCTATTTCGATAGTCTATGATATACACAATTGAATATCCTATTATCTAGGATATCTATGATAATCGCGTGACAGTACTGATTGTTCAAGCCGAGGAGCACTATAACGATAAATAGTTCTTTAAGGTACCATGTCACATCGGGGACAGGATACTTTGTGACACATCCACCCCAATCGCTCGAAAAGCCTTTAAACAATAGGGAAGCGAAGGGGTGGGAGTCGCTTGAACACTCACCCCAACACTTACCCTGACACTCCACCAGACACCCAACACTCAGGCTTAAGCAGCTTTGAGTGGGATTACCTTGTAATACGTCTGGTTTCCGTGTGTCTTGCCCTCGAAACCGAGTTCCTTCATCGCCATTCCCAGATGAATCTTCGTGCTGTGGTCGTTCTTGATGGATGGATATTCGCGACGAATCAGACTCACAATCTCACCGCTCTTCATGCGGATTCCTTGCTCCCCCTCCTTGGGCTTGCGGATACAAGCCTCAATCACCTCAGCAATGTCCTTCTGCTCCATGTAATTCAGGTTCAGTTCCTGAATACGCGCCACCTGCTGATTGTTAAACCAATAGGGAGCCTTCAGGTCTTTCACCTCATGAACCACCTGGGCATAGAGCTGCTGATAGTCGATCTCACCAGAATTGTCTATATACTGCCCTTCAGGAATGGTCAGGCAGATGTATCGACGGCTACCCGTAGCATCCGACAGCGGATGAGGATTGTTGGTCGTCGCCACAAACGAAGCATAGCGAGGACGATCATCCTGCGAGGCACCATAGATAGGTCGTCCGTTCACCTTACTCTTAGAGAGTGTCTGTTTCAGAGCAGCATGCTGAGAGGGACGGATGGCATCCAACTCGTCGAGATTGACAATCAGATTGTTCGTCAAGGCCATCTCCTTATCAAACTTGTTCGACAGGTTCAGGTGGTCCAAGTAATACACACGAAGTTCTGGGGGCAGCAGACGGGCCACAAAGGTGGACTTTCCACAGCCCTGAGCACCAATCAGCGTAGGCACGCACTCGTTACCATGAAGCGTGTCCATCTGAAACCAGTGAACCACAGCCGAGCGGATCCAGACAGACAGGAATTCCAACTGTTCTGTGCTCACGCCAGGCAAACGTCCGAAGAGACGCGCTACATGGTTCTGTCCGTCCCATTGGGGCAGATGCGATAGGTAATCCTGAATGGGATTGAACGTCTCGACCTCGTCTGATTGCACCAGTTCGACGATGTCCGTCTTTGGACTGCCCTTCTCGCAGATCTGCTCACGTTTGGCGCGGATGATGATCGAGTTCAGCGCCTTTTGTGTCAGCACTTGCCAGACGGGCTTGTCGTCAGACGGCAGGGTTACACGCTCGGGCTCTGCTCGCTTGCTACCAACGGGACGCAAGAACTCTACCTTCCCGCTCAGTTCGTTGAAGCGGAAGAGGTAATTGTCTTTCAGAAATTGCTCTACTGCGAGCATTCCCTGCTGTGAAGCTCCAAGAGCCTCACCATGAATGGTCAGTTCCTTACTCATAGGAAAAAGAATTTTTAGTAGTTAAGGCTAGATTGGCTTGTAAGTGTCTCTCACAGCGTCACGCCTTTTCGAGTGCAAAGATACAAAATAAAAATGCGGTTTGCAAGTTTTTCCTCAAAATAGGCACGACAAGGTTGTTTTTTAACACTTTTCGAGGCATCGTTTTGAAAAAATGGCCAGATTGAACGAAGGGTGGGTGTATGGTGGAGTGTTGGGTTAGGTCTTGGGGTGAGTGCTAAGCCAACACCCAACCCAGCGCATTCCTTGTGTTTACCGAGGTTCCAGACGATTGGGTGGAGTGTCGACTAATATTTTCGGAAGTCTGCTTTAACGAGCAGTATTCCCGCTAGCAGATTGAATAGTTCTCACTTACAGAGGGAATACTGCTCGCTTACCAATACTCGGTTCATGTTACTCAGCAAAAGGTTCTTCTTCAAAGGAAGTTGGTTCTTCTGTTCACTGAATAGCATTTGCGCATCTGTACATATTTTTCACCTTTGCATATTATACTCCTATTATTTTGTATGGGAATGCCGTTTTTGCGCCCTAGGCAGGCAGCAAATATTTCCTACCTGAATAGCACTTGTTCCCTAGGGTATGACCAAAATCATAATGTGTAACTCTGTCTTTTAGCTTAGTCAAATATGTAAATTGTTTTCTTCTCGCGAAGTATCCAACGCTTTGAGAAACTTAATTTATTCTGCTCTTTAGAAGAATCACCTTTGCAGTTTTATTGTCCATATCCGGCATGGTTTCTCCAATTGGAGCTCCGATGTATGTTGGATCACAGATGACGAAACGTTTTCCGTTAAGCTCAATATAGTCACCATCAACAGGACTATTGAAGGCAACAGCTGTAGCCAAATGACCAGGATAGAAAACCAATATTACGTCAAGCCCAAACAAATCTCGAATTAAACGAGAATATAATATGGAACGGTCTTCACAATCGCAATAGGGATAATAAAGGGTTTCTTCTGCAAAGAAAGCACGATCATCTCCCCATACTTTGTCATCATATTCATATACGAATGCAGTCTGCACCCAATAAAGTAACCAATTGGCAGCATTTACAGCATCTGTTATTTCATACATCTTAATAGCATCTTGCAACTGAGGGTATAGTTTGGACTTTAGCCTTTTAGACATTGGAGTATTCGCATACATCGCCCAGCGTGATACAATATCCTCGCCTATCATCGAGGTTGGATAACTATTACAAAACGCTATCCAGTTTTTGTTTGTCTGCACTCGAATGGTACGTGCACTGTCAGCCTGAATCAACAGTCGTTCTTCTGATAGACTTTCAGAGAACAATTGTTCCTGACTGATCCATAATGACAAGGGCTTTTCTTCTGGATAAGAGACATCGCAAATGTTAAGGCCATCACCTTTTAATGGTTGTAACAGATAGAACAAACCGTCTTCCATTTCTATACCATCCAAATCATATATGAGATGGTCACTTTTAAAAAGAAGGATTAACTCACTTTCCTTCGTAAAGCCAAATCTGATTTTATAACCAGACTGACATAATACGAATCCATGCATCATTACGGATTCTGCCGTACCTTTCCCACATACTTCTTCACTCATAAAACCAAGCATCATTAAATATGCCCAATCACATAGTTGGTGCTCCATACGGAGAACAAGACAGTCGCGAATCAAATTATCATAACGTCCAGAAGCAAGTTCTTCCCAAGCCTCAGCATAAGCTTTTTCGTCTTTTCCCTTAATCTTAAAGCTGCCGTCTTTGGGGAGTCTAACTTCTCCTGATGTTCCATAGAATTCGAATTTAACTATTTTGTAATCACCGTCATCTTCTCTGATTGGAGCCACAGGCTTAGGTTGTGGCTGAGGTTCCGGTTGAGGGGTGATCTCCTCATGAGGCAAAGGCTTGGGTTCTTTTTTCCCTTTCCCTTGCTTATATATAATAGGTGGAAGCATCTCGTCTTTTGGCATTGGCATAGGCTCAATTTTCTTATGCCATTCCCACGCTTTTCGCATCCAGTCTGCATATTCCTTATTGGCTTTCTTCCGAAAGTCTTCATAATCAGCCTTTGCCTTTTGCTTAAAGTCGCTGTATGCATCCTCAAATGTCTCTTGGGCAGAGATCCTGCCCAAAGAGACAAATAACAAAGTCAATAGTATTCCTGTCGTTTTTATCATTCTATCTTAACTTCCATGATTGCCAGTCTGTCGCATTTCCTGATGGAGAAACCAGAGGTGTCTGCATTTTCCCATTGATGATAATACTCTGTTTCTTTACTTCATTAGTAACATAGTCTGCAAGTTCGCCAAAAGATACATTGCCTTGGGTCTCTTGTAATTTCTTCAGAAGATAATATGTAAACATACCATGTCCTTTTTCCTTATAAGGATAGGCAGTCTCATCTCCTTGAGCTGCAGAAAGAACTACCATATTCCCTTTAGGAGCATTCTGCTTAGCCTTAATAGCAACTCCACGAGCAGAGGCAAGCATACCACCATCACGCTTGGCTCCACTGAAGCAAGCATCAAGCAATACCACTACAGATTTTGCTGGCTTGCTGCTCAATTCTTCATAGAGTTTATCAAGGCTATATCCAGTCGTAACGTCTGTACCATAGCCATCAACAGGAAGCAGATAAGCCGATCCATTGCTTTCATTGGGTATGCCATGACCCGCATAATAGAAAATGATACTTGCTTCACCCTGATAAACATCCATTACCTGACCAAGCCAACTTAACTGACGCTTGATATTGTTTAGTGTTGCATCTGCCACAAATTTGATGTTGCTATGCGGGATACCCAAAGTTTTCTCGCAATAGTTCATAAACGTTTCACCATCATGTACTGCATAGGGAACATTCTCCACCTCATTATATTTTTCATTGGCTATTATAACTGCAAAAACGGGATCCTTTGCAGTAGGATTTTCTGGGAGGTTTAAATCAACATCAGAAATGATAGACGGTTCATCGTTTCCCTTGTTTTCTGCCGATGCTAAATTAGGAACAGATGCTTTTTGTTCTTTTTCATACATCGTGCGCACAAAAACATCGTTTGCAACAAATTTGTTCTCTTCTACAAAATCGGGATATTTAGATTTCATCTGATTCCATGTTGCATTTGCCTCCTCATTTTTCCCTTCCATTAAATAGATTTCTCCATGGGAGTCAAGAAGGTTAGCCTCTATATATGATGTCAATTCTCCTGATTGAGCAGCATAACTATTTGCATCATTCAGCAATTTATGAGCTTTTTCAAAATTAATCTCAGTTCCTTGTCCTTTTGCATACATATAGGCTAAACTATTCATTGAATACCAATCTCCATTATCAACGGCCATACTAGTCCATTTGAATGCATTTTGATAATCGGATTCACCAAGATACCAACTACTAAGCAATCTTTGAGAGTGTATATCTCCAGCATTAGCACATTCTTCTGCCAATTGGATACCTTTTTTGATATCACGTGGAACCCCTAATCCACCTAATAAAGACCGATGTGCCAAAGATCTTTTAGCAGGTAGATATCCTTGATTTGCACTATTAATTAGGTAATAAGAACCTGAGGAATTGCTTTTAAACCCCAAGGAATCATTAAAACTTATTTCTGCAGCATGAAATAGAGCTGGAGCATAGCCTTTCATTGCTAATGCAAAAAATTCTTTAATTGCTTTTGCTGTATCAGCTTTCAATACGTCCTTAATACCAGACAACAAATATTCTGCATAAAAATTACGTGCATATAGGTTGCCTTTGTCAGCTGCTTTTTCAATCCAATATATGAATTGGACTTTATCACTACTAAAATGATAAGCCCCCGCTTTCATTATTTCTTCATATCCAGGAGCATCTGCCTTTAAGTATGGATCATCCCATTGTTTTGCAGTTTGAGCAAATACATTTGTTACAAACACAAGTGCTAATAAAGATATAAACTTTTTCATAATTATTGCATTTATAAGATTATAATACTATTTGTTAATTCTTCTATTCTTTGTGAGATATTATGAATAGACAGCATTTGTGTATTGAATGCCTTAAATATTTTTGTACTCACAATTTGCTGTTCCATTTGTCCAAAAAGAGTTTCCTCATACAATGTAGAAGCATGTAGAGAGATAGTCCCTCTTATGAGTTCTTGCTCAAAATTGAGAGGACGACTAATTTCTATCATTTTTAAAAGATTATCAACATAATCTTTATTAGCAGATGTTACCTTTGCTGGTATTACGATATTTTCATTTTTTGAAAAATCTTCAAAACAAAAGTCTGCATTATAATAATCATAGTCTTTCCGCATGGAAGAGTAGATGATACCATCAATATTGTATTTTATATTGATTATTGTATGTAGTAAAATCTGAGGAATAATGTATTCTGCCTTAAATGCAGCTTTATCGTTTCTTGTTTTAATAGAACAAGCAATGATGAGGGGGAGCCTTGTCATAAAAGCAAATAGTTGCTTTTCATTGTCAATGGACCTAATAAGCCTTAAGTCTAACAATCTCAGATTGTCAGTAAACAATATTCCTGAAGCATATAAATTCTGCAGATGAGGTCTGCGCAATTCTTCCCAACATTGGTACAATGAGGTGGAAGCATATAGGCAAGGAAAACCATTAATACTAAATCTCTGATTACTAACATTATCACGTTTATTAATTGAGATATGCAGTAAGTCAGAAGGTCCAAAGTCAATGTCCTCTTCCTCTTTCCTATTTCTCATTCTAAAAAAAACACGATTACACTCCTCGTCATCATATTTTGGTATATGTATTTTTTCCCAATGTGTTCTAAACATCCAGTTGGCATCTGTAATTTTTCCTTTTAGGTATTGATCTATAACTAACGATATCAGACTACTGACATCGCTCATTCTTTTTATTGTGTCAGTAACCCCTATCTTTATTTTATTATTTTTGCCTGCTGTTATAAAACTTGCATTTTGGATTATTTTGACAACTTCACTTAGCGCCTGGCAATATTCGTCCTTGTAACTATTGTTTGGATTACGTATAGCTAAAAGCCCTATCAAATAATCCAATATCGTTTTGTGAGATATGGTTTCATTTACTGTCATCTTCTAATAGTAATATGTTTTGTTGTTAAAACAGCATTATTGTCTTTCTTTCTGAACTTCACCGACCATTCTTGAAAACTTTCGTAAGAGAGCTGTCTTGGCAATACTTCGTCAGTCGTTTCATTAGAATTAGCCTTTGCAAATGAATTTGGCGAGAATATAATATAGATGTCATTATATTCTGTTTCGTTGCTACAAGTCATTGTATACTCATCCACAACGTTTGGATTCCCATTCTCATGTTTAGCCGAGAAGAGAATATACGGACGATCGTGCTCTATGCGATAAGCGCCATCTCCTGAGGCTTTGTAAGGCAAGAGGCAATAGACGTCTTGTGTTGTTTCGTCCAATAAGTATACCGTTAGATATCCATCAACAGGTGATTTGAAGTAGAGATACATATCATCGCCACTTTTGAACTCTAAGCCTTCGAACTTTTCTTCCGTTCCATTGCGTAAGATTTTGGCTGTAAAGTCTATGCCCGCACTCACTATTTCACGAATACGTCCACTAACCTCAACAGAAACCACCAACATCTCTCCCTCATATTTGACATCATATTGGGGATCCTTTGTCGTTTCTATCCATTCGCCTTTAACTTCACTGCCACCAAGCGAGAAAAATCGGCTATCTGTCTGTCCGTTCTGATTAGTCATTACGGTGGAATTGCTTTGAGTAACGACTGTACCAAATTCATCTGCTATGGCAGTTAACTTTGCACGCTCAAGAGCCGTACGTTTAGCCTCTTCCAATGTTACATTCTCAGGAGCGCGATAGGTGTATGTGGCTGTTACTTTTTTTGTCTTCTGAGCAAAGGCAACAGCCACCACACACAGTAATATGAATATGATCAGCGTTCTTTTCATTACCACCCTAAGAGATCATCAAGTTTCTTCTGCTTGTCTTCACCTTCTTGGGCCAATTGCTTACGAATGGCGTCTTTAGCTAATTTCTTAGCCATATCACCATTGTAGGCAATGCGCACCATTACTTCTTTGTTTTTATTCGGTAAGGTACGGAAGATCTCTATGACTGGTAATGTTCGGCCTATGCTTTGTGAAATCAGATTTTTTGCAGCCATCACACTACGAGTAACTGAAGCTGCATCTTCTTCGCTTACCTGTTCGTTGGCGACAGTATTTTCAATTAGGGCCGTTACTTCTGTCTGTATCTGGCCTGCCAGGTTTTGTTTTGCCAATTCGAGAGCCTGCATTTTTGCTGCATCATAGTTACCACCAACACTAATGGCCTCGCCCATGATATATTTAGGATACATTTCATTGTCATACTCATACTGCATCATGTATGACTTGTCGAGTTGTTTTTCTATTGGCAAGGCTCCTGGAGGTGTCTGCCAACCTTCCTTCTCTAATTTCTTTGCTTCTTTACGAGCTGTCTTTGATGCTTTTTCGTTGAGCTGTTCCTTAGAAGCTTTTATAACTTCCTTACGCTGCTTTCGTTGCTCATCAGATAGCTGAGCATAACTGGACATAGATCCTAAAAACAGGCAAATGGTGATTAATAGAATGCTCTTTCTCATTTTTCTATAAATTTAGTTGCCTCTTAGCTCCCAAATTCAGCGGTTAGTTATTCCTTTTAGGTCGGAAATAAAAAGACGTGGGAGTTATTCCTTCGTGCCCATCCCAGACTTCAGGCCTTCGCATTGCCCCTTCTCAAGGATAAGCAACGCAAGCCTGCCCACGTCGAGCGATTATATATACAACAATGCACCATATACAATCTGGTGATGCTGGGATATAATACACCCACGCAGACGCTTCGTTGCATTACCTCTGTGAGAAGATTCAAAGTTGCGAAGTTTGAAGTCACAGACAGTAACGTTCGAAAACGTCCTTTTTGAGACCTGCCCTACAAACGGCTTGGTGGCCTCTTTCCCTCAATGTCTTGACGCGCCCAAACCTTGAAAGGACGGGATTAGTCGGGTACAAAGATAGATATTATTTTTGAAACTAACAAGAAAAATACAGGAAATTATATCTAACTATGATGAAATCCTCAGCAGAGTGTACGAAATGACATTTTTAGCTTACCTGCATCTGCTTAATGTAGATGTGTACACAACGGGGCTGGAACCGCAGTGTCACATCAGTTACTCCGAAAGTAATCATCAATACTCTCGGAGTAATTTTCAAGACTTTTGGACAAATTTCTTTTTCTCCGAGACAAATCACAGAGGCGTTTGGGAAAAGTACACTATCAGGGTGCTTCCAACTGTGTTATTTTACCCCGGCACTATAGGTGCTTTAGTATGACACTAAAAGGTGTCTAGTGTCATACTAGAGGGCATCGACCTTCAGGAGGCTGCAAGGGTCGGGGTTCTATTTTCTGGAGATCATAATATCACAAAGTATCTTGACCTGATGTGACAAGAAAAAAGACTAGGCCACCGCCCAGTCATTTTGGATTTATATGTGATTCTTTTTTCGAGATTCAGGTTATGTAGCCTGATCTCGGGTGCAAAGATACACTGTTTGAGCGGAACCAGAAACGGTTTTTCCCTACAGATTCACGGAAAATCCCTAAATCATCATAGGGAAAATTTGGAGATCTCCTTTTTTCTCTGTATCTTTGCAGGCAGAAAGATTAATCACATTAAAACCGAGACAGATATGAAGAAATTGACTTTATCACTGATGATGCTATGCATGGGCCTGATGATGCAGGCTCAGAGTACATGGACCTATGGCGATCATACTTATACGATGAAGGGGAACCTGACTGCCGAAAAGTATAACAGCGCTGCAACGGGCGTGGTGACGTTCACCAACGTGCCTTCCGACTATGAGGAGTTTGAGGCGCTCTACAAACAATTCCTCGGCAAGACGCCCTACGGAACAGCAGCCATGATGCCGATGGCGATGGAGATTTACGGTCGCAATCGCGAGGAGGGCCTGCGCTGTCTGCAACTCATCAACTGGCCAAATAATGTGAATTCCGTTGTGTCGCAGCTGAAGCAGAAATTCGGCACATCAGAATACGCACCTGCCAACGACGGCTATCACCAGCGCTATCTGCCTGCCGCTGTGCTGAAAGGCGCGAAGCCAGAGAACGCCTACACACCGAAACAGCCCTATACGGTGGAGATGAAGGCGAGCGTGAACAAGCATCAGGACATGACATTTGGAGGTACAGGTCGCGTGATGTACATTTATATCATGGGCGATGGATGGGATACGCATCAACGCAGCGTGGAAATCATCAAACAGCCGGACAGCGAACTGCATCAGGTCTTCAACTGCCCTAGCCTCTATACGCAGTGCAAACAGATCAGAGGTGAGTGGCCTGGCCTGAAATAATGTCACAAAGTATCCTGACCCCGATGTGACATTAGCCTAAGGTGATGTTCTCCACATCGATGGATTCGTGGAGGAAGAGCAGGGCTGACTCCTTGAATTTATCGGGGTTTTCCGTAGTGAGATAGTGGACGGAGGCGTTCTTTGAGCATTTCGCCTCCATCTGAGGATGACGCTCAAGGTAGCTTTTCAGGCTGTCGGCTACATACTCACCCTGAGGAATCACACGAACACCAGCTGGGAGATATTTCAGAATCTTCGGCATGAGCAGCGGATAGTGGGTGCAGCCAAGGATAATGGTATCGATCTTAGGGTCGAGACGCATAATCTGGTCAATACGTTTCTTGACGAAATAGTCGGCACCTGGCGAATCGGCCTCATTATACTCCACCAATGGCACCCAGAAAGGACAGGCGACACCCGTGACCTGAATATCGGGGTGAAGCTTCTGTATTTCGAGGTTATAACTTTCACTCTTGATGGTTCCCTCAGTAGCAAGAACGCCTACATGACGCGAAGCCGTGAGTTCGCCAATGACCTCAGCCGTAGGACGAATAACGCCCAACACACGTCGGTCAGGGTCGATCTGGGGGATATCATTCTGCTGGATGGTGCGCAGGGCCTTTGCTGAAGCCGTATTACAACCAAGAATAATGAGATGACACCCCATCTCGAACAGCTTCATCACAGCCTGGCGCGTGAATTCATAGACCACTTCGAAACTGCGCGGTCCGTATGGCGTACGGGCATTATCGCCCAAATAGAGATAATCGTATTCGGGTAACAGCTGACGAATGCCGTGCAAGATGGTCAGTCCGCCATAGCCGCTGTCGAAGATGCCGATGGGGCCAGGAAGAGGTGAGAGATTACTCATTTCGCGAGTGATGCGGTAACCAATTCAGTGAGATTTTCACCCATGTCGGGGTTGATATACGGACAAGCGTCGGAGGCCGTGTTTACCACAAGGGCAAGACCACGCTCGCTAGCAATTCTGGCCACCGTCTCAGACAGTTGAATCTTGAGTGGAGCCAAAGCCTCACGCTCAGCCTCAGCCAACTGCTTAAGACTCTCCTCCTTGAAAGCCACATTACGGGTCATCAGTTCCTGAAGTTCGGTCTGACGCTTCTGGAGGATGGTCTTGGGGAATTCACGCTGACCCTCGAGAAACTCTTCATACTTGCGGTTGAACTCATTAGTGACGCGCAGCATCTCTGCCTCGTATTGCTTGCGTAACTCGGCCATCTTCTCCTGTACCAAAGCATACTGAGGCATTGCCTCTAAGGCCTGCTTGTAGTTGAGATAGCCGAAACGGATGGGTGCTTTTGCCTCTTCTTCCTGGGCAAAAGCAGTGGCAAACACCAACGACAACAGAAGAAATAGAATCTTTCTCATATTTTAAGAGAAACTAATTGCCGTAATAACGCGTAATAACCATAATATTATTATTATGAATAATTATGGGAAATTACGGCAATTCGTTTCTTAAATATTTACTTCAGTCCGAGTTTTGCCTTGACCTGAGCAGTGACATCGGTAGAGAGCGTGGTGCTGATAAAGGGCAGCGAGTTGTTCTCCATAATGTATACATAACCGCCAGCGGTACCGACAGACTTGATGGCATCGAGCACTTTGGTCTGAATGGCCTGCATCTTCTCACCAGAAGCCTTCTGGAGAGCCTGCTGATTGTCCTGGAAGCTCTGCTGGATCTTGGTATACATGTCCTGCAGCTCCTGCTGACGACGCTGCTTGATGTTTTCAGGCAGTGTGGCCTGCTCCTTGTCGAAGGCCTCACCCTTCTTCTGCAGCTCGTCCTGCATCGACTTCAGGTCAGCCTCGTATTGGTCCTGAAGAGCCTTGATCTCTGTCTGGGCCTTCTGATACTCCGGCATTGCCTGGATGATCTCCTGGGTATTAACATGTCCGAACTTTCCTTGTGCGTTAGCGGTAGCAAAACCGCAAATTGCGCAAATTGCGCAAATGATTAATTTTTTCATTTTTCTACTACTTTATTGATGTTAATTACTATATCCTAATTTACGAAGCACCTCCGAGGAGATGTCGATTTTTGGGGATCCGAAAATGATGCCTGTATCGCTGGCACGATCGAGAATGAGCTGATAGCCACGAAGATCGGCAATATCCTTGACGGCATTGTAGATCTCATCCTGAATAGGTGTCATCAGGGCTGTACGCTTCTTGAAGAGCTCGCCATCAGGACCGAAGTACTTCTTCTTCAGGTCGGCAGCCTCCTTCTCCTTGGCGACAATGGCATCCTGCTTGGCCTTCTTCTGTTCCTGTGAGAGGAACACCACTTCATTCTGATAGTTCTTATACAGGGTCTGGGCCTCTGTGGTCAATGCGTCGACCTCAGCCTGCCATTTCTTCGACACCTGGTTCAGCTGCTCGTTGGCACGCTCATAGGCGGGGATATTCTTCAGGATGTACTCCATATCCACCAGTGCAAACTTCTGCGCGCTAACACTTAAAGGTAAAAAGGTAAAAAGGTAAAAAGGTAAAACCCATTTCACCATCCCCATCACCTTATTTCTTAAACTCTTATTCACCATATTGCAATGCTATTTAGTTATACACATCTTTTTGACGATAATTCTTTCGAACGGTTTATTATTTACTTTTTTACCTTTTTACTTTTTTACCCTTCTTAGAACTCTTGTCCGAGGATGAAGTGGAAGTTGCTTCCACCCTTGGAGCGTGTGCCTGACTGGCTGGTAGTCACGTAGTCGAAACCATAGGCCCAGTCGATACCCATCAAGCCCACCATCGGCAAGTAGATACGTACACCAAGACCAGCTGAGCGTTTCATCTTGAAGGGGTTGAAGTCCTTGGCCTGTGCCCAGGCATTACCACCTTCGAGGAAGCCTAGACCGTAGATGGTGGTATTACCCAGCATAAACGGGTAGCGGAGTTCGAGCGTGAAGCGGTCGTAAGCGTAGGCATTATAAGACGAGAGGGAGATTCCCTGACGCATCAGATCATAGGACGATGAGTAAGAGATGGCACCGTTGTCGTAACCACGCAGACCGATGGTCTCCTCTGAATAGCCATAGCTGTAGCCGCTCATACCATCACCACCCACGTAGAAGGTCTCGAAGGGCGAACGCTTGTCTTTATTGTAGGCACCCAACAAACCAAACTCTACACGTGTCATCAGCACGAAACACTTGGCACCACCAGTGAGAGCAGTAAAGGTGCGTGACTTGAACTTCCACTTATGGTATTCAATCCAACGATAAACTTCCTGCGCTTCGTCCTCATAGGTAAGCGACTGACGGTCCTTGGCCAGACTGCCATAATCCTTGCCGTCAAAGAGCGACCAGGGCGGCGTAAGGGTGACAGAGGCCATGAACTCTGAACCATGACGGGGGAACAGTGGGTTATCGGTAGAGTTACGCGCGAGGGTCAGACCCAGGTTGATGTTATTACAGTTACCATTGTTGATATAGAAGTACTGCCAGTCGCGCAGCATATAACGGGTATAGCCCAACGATGCTGAGAGCTGGAAGTAGTCATCAGGCCAGCGCAGACGCTTACCCCAAGAGACTGCAGCTCCAAAGACCGTCATCGTCTTGTCATCGTCGAGCATCGACTCGTAGTTATAAGTATAGGGGTTGTAGCCGCCATAACCATAGCTATAGTTGTAGAAGTTGCTATAGAAGGCATTGTTGCGGTACATGCTGTTGATATCGCTCTGCTTCGAGTAGAAGGCACTAATATTGAAGGCGTTCGGACGCTTGCCGCCAAACCAACTGGTACCGTAGTTGGCACTCAGCGAACTATAGTAGGAACCATTGGTCTGGAAGTTGAAGCCCAATTGCTCACCGTCGCCATAAGGCAGGATACCACGATGGAGTTTGTTCTTGCCAAAGAGGTTACGCAGCGAGAAGTTATTGAACTTGATACCAATACGTCCGATGATACCCGTCTGTCCCCAACCCAACGAGAACTCCAGCTGGTCGTTGCTCTTCTGTTCGAGCTGCCAGTTGATATCGACGGTACCATCTTCACCATTGGGTTTGATATCGGGGTTGATGCTCTCTGCATCGAAGAATCCGGAAGAACCGATTTCACGGGCAGAACGCATGATGGCATCCTTATTGAATAGGTCACCAGGCTTCGTACGGAGCTCACGACGTACCACCTCTTCGTATAGGCGGTCGTTACCGTAGATCCTAACGTGGTTCAGACGGGCCTGCGGACCCTCCATGATACGCATCTCGAGGTCAATACTGTCGTTGACAATGTTCACCTCGACAGGCTCGATGCTGGAGAACACATAACCATTGTTATAATAATAGTTGCTGGCAGCATCGTCATCCTCCTGCAGACGCTTCTTGAGCAGACGCTGATTGTAGGGATCACCCTTCTTCATGTCCAATACGGCATTCAGATAGTCGGTAGTCACCACAGTATTGCCCACCCAGGTAATATCTCGGATATAGTATTTGTCACCCTCATCGACACGTACATAGACATTGACATGCTTATCATCGCAGTTCCACACGGAATCCTCGAGAATAGTAGCATCGCGGAAACCCAACTCATTATATTTCTCTATCAGTTTCTGCTTAGCCTCCTTATAGCGCTCATCTGTGAATTTCTTCGCCTTGAAGAAGTTGCTGAACTTGCCAGCCTCGTGAATCTTACCAAAGGCACCCTTACCGAAGAACGAACCCTTGATTTTACTGTCAGAGAGTTTTTCGTTACCCGTAAGATAAATATTACGCACCTTCATCTTATCCTTCTTGTCGATATTGACATCGAGCATCACCTGTCCCTTGTTATTGGGATCGTCGCGCTGAACGATATTAATCTCGGCATTCTTGAAGCCCTTCTCGTCGAAATATCTTTGGGCGAGGATCTTGGCACGGTCAATCATGTTGGGTGTAATCTGACTACCCTTGATGATACCCAGCTTCGACTCCATATCCTCACGTTCCGACTTCTTGAGACCAAAGTAGTTGATTGTACTTACCCTTGGACGCATGGCGAGGGAAATGCGCAGATAGATCTTATTACCCACGATAGAGTCAGCGCTGATCTGTGCCTTTGAGAACAATCCATGACGCCAATAGCGTTTCACGGCCTCAGTAATCTGATTGCCAGGCACCTCAATCTCCTGACCAACCGTCAGGCCAGAGAGTCCTGTGAGCACATAATCCTCATAGCCTTCGACCCCCTCAACGGCGAGGCCGCCAATGACACACGAACGTGGTGTACCAGCATACGAGATGTCCGGATGTACAATCTTATCTTGAGCCCATAGAGTGAAGAGAGAAGCGTGAAGCGTGAAGAATGCCATAAACAACAGAAGGCGCTTCATCTTCAAACTTGTCTCCACCTTATTATATATATATATATACTTCATTCTTTTTCTAGCGGTAGCTTATTCACTTTTACTTTTCCCTTCTTCTTCCTCCACCTGTGCCTCAGTCTTACCAAAGCGACGCTGACGGGCTTGGTAGTCGACAAAAGCCTTGTAAAGAGCTTCTTCGTCGAAGTCTGGCCAGTAAGTATCACAGAAGTAGAACTCTGAATAAGCACACTGCCAAAGCAGATAGTTGCTGATGCGCAGTTCACCACCAGTACGGATAAGCAGTTCGGGATCGGGCATGAAGTTGGTGCAGAGATGCTGGCTGATAAACTCCTCTGTGATATCTTCAGCACGGATACCTCCCGTCTTTAACTTCTTCAGGGCGTTCAGCGGCAATTCCATATCGTTAACCTTCGTCACTATCTGACGCACGGCATTGGTGATTTCCCATCGGCTACTATAGCTCATGGCCATAACTACTGTCATTCGGGTATTGTCCTTCGTGATATCCTCCAGATAGCGGATCTTATCCTGTACGCCATCGGGCAGACGGTCCCGATCACCTATCATACGGAACCTGATGTTGTTCTCGGTAAACAATTCTATCTCGACAAAGCCCAGTACGAGTCCCATCAGTGCCTCAATCTCATAAGCAGGACGATTCCAGTTCTCTGTTGAGAAAGTGTAAAGTGTCAGGTATTTCACACCCAGACGCGCACACTCGGCTGTGATCTTTTTCACTGTCTCCAAACCTGCCTTATGTCCGAAGGTACGGTCTAGCCCGCGGTCAGTAGCCCAGCGCCCATTTCCATCCATAATGATGGCAACAGACTCAGGGATGCGGTTCATGTCCAAAAGCTCTTTCATATATCTCTTTTTTACCTTTTTACTTTATTACCTTTTTTCAGTCTCTGTCATTGTGGCAAGTCTTACACTTAGCCCAGAGGTCATATGTTACTGCAAGTTGCAGCACACTGTATCCATCTGTATTCTTGAAGAGTCCACTACTCTTGATGCCATAGGGGTCTTCCTTTCCATCGAGCAAATCGCTTAGGGCAAAATGCACACGCCACTCTGCAATCAGGTTTAACCTCTCGGCGACCTTGTACTTGATGCCTGCACCTAATGGCAAGCTTACAGCGAAACCCCTCTCAGGATTACCATGAATGGCGGATCCTAAACCCAGGGCGATGAAGGGGGCCAGTTTACGGGCACCTCGGTATTCGCGGCCTGTACCATAGGCCCAGAAATTATATTCAAGGCGCAGATTGACATCAATTAGGCTCTTGCTGAACTCATAACGTTCTCCTTCCGGATACCAGGTCTTTGCCTTGTCTGAGGAGCCGTGAAGCTTTCCAAAGCCTGCGGTGAATGCCACGGCCGTTCTCGGATTCGCCTTATATCTGACCACCAAGGCCCCAAGGGCTTGCATCTCACCAAAGAGAGACGCATTGTAATCGCCCAGATAATTCACAGCCCCAGCGCCGGCACCAATCTCCAACCGGTATTCCGGCTCATCTTGGGCTTGTATGGCCGTTGTGGCAACAGCCAGAAGCATCATCAGCAGAAACTTCTTCATGTTGCCCTATTACTTATTCACACACTTTTCCAACCCAGACCGTATTGGTCCCACTCTCCTGCAGCCAAACTGTCCCACTGCCATCCGTAGAAGCAAAAGCAACACTACTGACTGGTGATGTCAAGTCGCTGGAAGTCTTCCAGGTGATACCCTGATCGCTACTCTGGTAGATAACACCTTTGCCATCGACTGCCAACACACTACCATTGGTATAAGGAAGCAAATAATAATGCTCACCCTTAGGCAGACCATAGATATTATTCGCTTCGATAGGCATATAAACCCAACTTGAACTCGTCGGATTATCATTATCGATGACCTTACGCCAAACTGCTGCGTAGTTGCTTTGTGCATCGCAATCGCCAACGAGCAGGGCATAACTCAGTTTATTATTAAACTCCCAACAAGCGAAACTTCCATTCACGGGCAGTAGACGATAGTCTTCATCGAGGGTCTCTTCGATGCTTGTTGTCCAATGATTGTTCGAAGCCAGGATGCCATTGCCCGCTTCGTTATATGCAAATTCCCATCCTGCCATTGGTGTTTCTGGCATATTGGTGCCTGCAGGCATCTGCTTCCACACCATCGTCGAAGAACTCTGCTGTTGTTTCTTATTCAACTGTACCTGATAGGCACGATATTTCGATCCTACATTATTATAAACGCGGAATTCGCGCACCGTTGTAAAGTCGATGGAGTCAGCATTGCTATAATAACGCAGAGAATCGCTGGTAGCACTCTTCACAGCAATGGAACCAGAATAAGTGGTAGCTGTAGCGGTGACAAGAACATGCTTCAAGTCGCAATCAGCAGGTAAGGAGTCTGTGTTATAAATCTTACCCTGATATTGATCGATGGTAAAAGGGTAACTGGCAACCGTCAGTTTCACCAAATAAATAGAGTCATTACCAGATTTGCCGGTAGTATGGACATACCTGTTGACAGCCAGAAGCGAGAAAGTGCCCATGGCAGTATCGTCATAGACCGTCACTTCTGATTCCTCAGAGCTACCCAGACAGGATGTCACTCCAATGGCGAGGGCCAATAGAACGGCAATCGTATAGAGGTTCTTTTTCATCAGTTCTTTGTAAATTTCGAAATTCGGCTGCAAATTTACGCACAATTCCTCAAAAATGTGTCATTTTCACCTTATAATTAAAGAAAATAAGTTGAAATTTGACTGATTTTAAGTTAGTTTTGCAAAAAAGTGCGGTATGAATCACTCACCCCGCACTTCTTCTAACGGATGGTGGTATGCATCAGCGTAATGACACTTAAGATCATCGCTATAACGACACAAACCAACATAACCGTCGTTTGAAAATCTAATAACATAATCTTTACCTTAAAAATCTAACTACTAAACCTAATGAATTTATGAACGTAATCTCACGATTACAAGTGCAAAGGTACATATTTTTCGCGATATTACACAAACAATAAGGGCGAATCCAACAGGAATCGCCCTTTATTTGATGTAAGTCAAAAAATGTCTTAGAGTTTCGGACCAGCAGCAACCAGTGCCTTACCAGCCTCGTTGCCCTCGTACTTCTTGAAGTTCTTGATGAAGCGGCCAGCCAGATCCTCAGCCTTCTTGTTCCACTCAGCTGCGTCAGCATAGGTGTCGCGAGGATCGAGGATATTGGTAGCTACGCCCTCGAGCTCTGTGGGAACCTCAAAGTCGAAGTAAGGAATCTTCTTCGTGGGAGCCTTCAGGATAGCGCCACCCAGGATAGCGTCGATAATACCACGTGTATCCTTGATAGAGATACGCTTACCGGTACCGTTCCAACCAGTGTTTACGAGATATGCCTTAGCACCGCTCTTCTCCATCTTCTTCACGAGCTCCTCAGCATACTTTGTGGGGTGCAGCTCGAGGAATGCCTGACCAAAGCAAGCAGAGAAGGTAGGAGTGGGCTCTGTGATACCACGCTCTGTACCAGCCAGCTTAGCGGTGAAACCAGAGAGGAAGTAGTATTTGGTCTGCTCAGGAGTCAGGATTGATACTGGGGGCAGTACGCCGAATGCATCAGCACTCAGGAAGATCACGTTCTTAGCCTCAGGACCTGCACTCTTACCATTTACCTTCTGGGCAATCTTCTCGATATGGTTGATAGGATAGCTTACGCGGGTGTTCTCAGTTACGCTCTTGTCAGCGAAATCAATCTTGCCAGCCTCGTCAACAGTAACGTTCTCGAGCAGGGCGTCGCGACGGATAGCATTGTAGATGTCGGGCTCGCTCTCCTTGTCGAGGTTGATAACCTTAGCGTAGCAACCACCCTCGAAGTTGAACACGCCCTCGTCGTCCCATCCGTGCTCGTCGTCACCAATCAGCAGACGCTTAGGATCGGTTGACAGCGTGGTCTTACCAGTACCAGACAGACCGAAGAAGATAGCGGTGTTCTTACCCTCCATATCGGTGTTGGCAGAGCAATGCATAGAAGCGATACCCTGCAAGGGCAGATAGTAGTTCATCATTGAGAACATACCCTTCTTCATCTCACCACCATACCATGTGTTGATGATAACCTGCTCACGAGAAGTCGTGTTGAAGGCAACGCAAGTCTCTGAGTTCAGACCGAGCTCCTTGAAGTTCTCAACCTTAGCCTTAGAAGCATTGTAGATCACGAAGTTGGGCTCAAAACTCTCCAGTTCCTCAGCGGTGGGCTGGATGAACATGTTCTTTACGAAGTGAGCCTGCCAAGCAACCTCCACGATGAAGCGGACGCGCAGACGGGTAGCCTCGTTGGCACCGCAGAAAGCATCCATCACATACAGGTTCTTGTTGCAGAGCTCCTTGATGGCGATGTCCTTAACGGCCTTCCAAACCTCCTCGCTCATGGGGTGGTTGTCATTCTTATATTCCTCAGAAGTCCACCAAACCTTGTCCAGGCTCTGTGCATCCTTCACGATGTACTTGTCCTTAGGTGAACGACCGGTGTAGATACCAGTCATAACGTTAACAGCGTTGAGCTCGGTGTTTACGCCCTTGTCGAAACCCTCGAGACCAGCCTTTGTTTCCTCTTCAAAGAGGTACTCATACGACGGATTGTGAGCAATCACGGTAGAACCGGTGATGCCATACTGAGTCAAATCTAACTTTGCCATATTACTAACTTTTTATTTTAAATTGTGAATATTATCCTCTGTTATTCGAAATCGCCTGCAAAGGTACTAATTAATTATGAATTAATAGCCATGAAGTTGAAACTATTTTGTGCGCACACAATCCTTTTTAGGTTAAAGAATTTAAAAATAAATATCGGAGCGACACTTTTGCCACTCCGACTTATCAAAAGAGATTTAGTATTTGAATGATGACCCGCCAAGGAATTCGCGTATCAGCGAGGTAGGCGGTATCTGTGTTTCAGGGATGGGCTTAATGTAGCGAAGGAACTTCAGCAAACGATAAGCCTCAGCATGCTCCGGACAGTTCTCTGGCACCTGTTCCAATAGTGGTTCCGCCTGACTCTTGATCACAGCCAGTTCAAAGAGCATCGCCGTATTAAACATCGCGTCGGCGTTTTCTTGGAAAGGGAATATCCATTTATTCTCGCCAGCTCGTACAGAAGGCCAGCGACGGATTGTTTCCTGAGCCGTAACAGCCCGATACTTATGGTCGCGGATGATGCGACGCAGCAGACGATTGTCGGTTGTGGGGATATAATTGTGGTTATCAAGCAAGATTGTTGTCAGCGCAGAGGCATAGACACGGAAGATCTGCTCCTCTGGTATCTGCGAGGTCAACTCTGGATTCAAGGCGTGAATGCCTTCCACAACTAGAATCTCATTCTCTTTAAGTCGCAGTTTCCTGCCACTCTTCTGACTCGTACCTGTTGGGAAATCATAGCGAGGCAATTCCACCTCCTCACCACGGAAGAGAGCCGTCAATTGTTCATTAAGAAGAGGCAGATTCAAAGCATGCAGGTTTTCGAAATCATAGTCTCCTTTTTCATCACGAGGTGTCTTATCGCGGTCCAGAAAATAATCATCGAGTGAGATACCGATGGGTTTGATGCCATTGACGGCCAGTTGGACACTGAGACGTTTACAAGTGGTCGTTTTTCCTGAAGACGAAGGCCCTGCAATCAGTACCAATCTCAGGTTCGAACGTCGTTTGATCTCATCAGCGATTATGGCGATTTTCTTCTCTTGCAATGCCTCACTAATCATGATCAGTTCTGAAAAATGGTTCTGCTTCACTATCTGATTTAAGTCGCCGATTGTTCTTAATCCAAGAATATCCTGCCACTGGTGGTGTTCTTTGAAAATACCGAACATCTTATCCTGATGCGTCATCTCTCCAAGCTCATCGGGATGTTTCGGAGACGGGAGGCGTAGCAGCAATCCATCATAGTACTTTTCCAATCCGAAAAGATACAACTGTGATGTATTTGTCAACAAGGCACCATAATAGTAATCTTTATAGCCATCAATATCATAATAGGTAGTATAAAGACGGCCCGTACTATCCAACAACTTCACCTTCGACCATTGGTTGAGTTCCTTAAACATCTGTATAGCCTCCTCTGTTGTCGTTTCGTAACGATGAATAGGTAATGCCGAATCAATAATTTCCTGCATGCGACGCCGGATGGCTCCAGCATCATCGAGTGTCACAGGACGTTCAATATCCAGATACACATAATAGCCGTTGCTGACGGGAATATCTATCCACACCTTACAATTGGGATACAAATCATGCGCAGCTTTACATAAGACGAAGAAAAGGCTACGGGTGTAACACCTGTTACCACTCGATGAAGTAATATCGAGGAACTCCACTTCTTTCTGGTTAAAAACACGATAATGCATTCCCTCGATTTTGTTATTGACACAAGCCGAAAAAGGGCCGTGCTCCATCTCAAGCCCGGAAAGCTGATAGATTTCCTCTAAATTGGCGCCCATGGGTGCCTCGACAGTCTTCACATTATTGCGAATACGAATCTGAATGGTCTGTTCCATATCAATTTTATTATGTTTTAGGAATAATTTCTGGCAAAGGTACAAAATAAATGTGAATTATGGATGACCATTTAATATTTTTTTGTATCTTTGTGGCCGAAATCTCATCATCAAAAAAAAATTTCTATGTTAGTTTTGTTTAAACTACTCGGATCCCTTGCCCTGCTAATGTTCGGTATGAAGTCCATGAGTGAGGCTTTACAGAAGATGGCAGGTCCCCAGTTGCGACACGTTCTTGGTGCAATGACCACCAACCGTTTCACCGGCATGCTGACGGGTATGTTGGTAACGGCATCTGTCCAGTCTTCGACAGCAACCACAGTGATGACCGTCTCATTTGTCAATGCAGGTCTTCTCACATTGGCACAGGCCATTTCAGTCATCATGGGAGCGAATATCGGAACCACTCTCACAGCGTGGATTATGTCAGCAGGTATGTCATTCGACATTACCAGTGCCGTCTATCCGGCGTTCTTTTTAGGTATCATCCTGATTTATCTGAAGAAATACCGTTATATCGGAGATTTCCTCTTTGGTCTCTCTTTCCTGCTTTTAGGATTGGGCACCCTCCGTATGACTGGCACCGAGATGCATCTGGGCGAGAATCAAGCTGTGCTCGACTTCTTCGCTTCTTTCGACTCCGAGTCCTTCCTCACCACGCTGATTTTCCTCTTATTGGGAGGTATTCTCACCTTCTGCGTACAGTCGTCAGCAGCCGTCATGGCCATCACCATGATACTTTGTTCCAGTGGTGCCCTGCCCATCTATCAGGGTATTGCATTAGTAATGGGTGAGAACATCGGAACCACCATCACCTCTAACCTCGCAGCCCTCTCTGCCAATACACAGGCACGTCGTGCAGCCTTGGCACATATGTTCTTCAATGTATTCGGTGTCATCTGGATATTGTTTGTCTTCCGTCCCTTTATTGATGCCGTCTGTGGACTCGTTGGTTATGATGTCACGATGCAGAAAGAAGCCGTTGAGGGTAGTGTATTCTTGGCTAATGCCGCAAAATTGAGTTTCGTGCTGGCAGCTTTCCACACCTGTTTCAACGTTGCCAACACCCTGATATTAATATGGTTCATCCCACAGATTGAACGTTTCGTTTGTTGGGTTATCAAGCCAAAGAAGGTTGACGAAGAAGACGAATTCCGTCTGCATTTCATCACCTCTGGTATCATGAAGACCCCAGAACTTTCTGTACTTGAGGCGCAAAAAGAGATACAAGCGTTCTCCGAGCGTATGCACCGTATGTTTAATATGGTACGCGAACTACTCACTCTCTCCAGCAGCGCCACCAACAAGAAAGACAACAAAGCAGGTGACTTCAACAAACTCTTCACGCGTATCGAGAAATACGAAGGCATCAGCGACAATATGGAGCTGGAGATTGCCAAGTATCTCGACTCCGTGAGTGATGCACATCTCTCTGATGACACGAAAGCCAAGATCCGTGCCATGCTCCGTGAGATCTCCGAATTGGAGAGTATCGGTGACGCCTGCTACAATATGGCCCGCACCATCTCTCGCAAGTATAATGGAAAGGAAGATCACTTCATTGAAAAGCAGTATGACCACATCCACCAGATGATGGAACTCACCGATCAGGCGCTGTCACAGATGAACCGTCTTATGTTGGGTCGCAAGGAGTCGTTCGATATCAACCGTTCGTTTAATATTGAGCACGAAATCAACAACTACCGCAACCAACTGAAGACGCAGAACATTACTGATGTCAACAACCACGAATACACCTACGCTGTGGGAACGATCTACATGGACCTCATCAACGAATGTGAGAAACTGGGTGACTATGTGGTGAATGTTGTCGAAGCCCGTCTGGGTATCCGTTAATGGAAAAAGACATCGTCAAAGGCTACATACGTTACCTGAAATTGCAACGGGGCATGTCGGGCAATACGCTTGATGCTTATCAGCACGACCTGCGCAAATTGCTTGACTATCTGAAAGGCGAACAGAAGGATGTTCGTGAGGTAACACTTGAGGATCTGGAACATTTTTCTGCCGGATTACACGACATTGGCATCAACGCTAGAAGTCAATGTCGTATTTTGAGTGGTGTGAGAAGTTTCTTTCGCTTCATGCAGTTGGATGGCTATCGCGACGATGACCCGACAGAATTATTAGAGTCGCCTCAGATAGGCAAGCATCTGCCAGAGGTATTGTCGCCAGAGGAGGTCGACACCTTGGAAGCCAGCATCGACCTCTCGAAATGGGAAGGACACAGAAACCGCGCCATTATCGAAGTGCTTTTCTCCTGTGGCCTGCGGGTGAGTGAACTGGTAAACCTGAAACTCTCAAACCTCTATATAGAAGAGGAATACGTACGCATCTTAGGCAAAGGCAGCAAAGAACGGCTTGTACCTATCTCTCAACGGGCTATCAGAGAATTGGAATTCTGGTTTGACGACCGTAATCTGATGCGCATCAAGCCTGGCGAGGAGGACTTTGTTTTCCTGAACCGCTATGGCGGTCATCTGACACGTACGATGATACTCATCATGATAAAGCGACAAGCGGAGATAGCGGGTATCAAAAAGACCATCTCGCCACACACCTTGCGACACTCTTTTGCCACAGCTCTGCTTGAGGGAGGTGCAGACTTACGTGTCATCCAAGCGTTATTAGGCCATGAGAGTATCGGCACAACCGAGATATACACACATATCGACACCTCGACACTCAGAAAGGAGATTCTGGAGCATCATCCTAGAAATATGAAGAAGTAAAAAGGCAAAAAAATTGAGGGCAAAAGCAAATTCTTCATTCTTCACTCTTCACTCTTCACTTTTTTTTGTACCTTTGCACCCAAATTTGAAACATATGTCATACTTATTTTCATCAGAATCAGTATCAGAGGGACATCCCGACAAAGTGGCCGACCAAATAAGTGACGCCATCTTAGACCAATTCCTGGCTTATGACGACAAGGCGCGTTGCGCTATCGAATCATTTGTGACAACAGGACAAGTCGTTATCATGGGCGAGGTAAGCAGCGAAGTGTATATTGATCTCCAGACCATCGCCCGCAACACCATCAAGCGCATCGGCTATACCAAGGCTGAATATCAGTTTGACGGGAATTCATGCGGAATCCTAAGTGCCATCCACGAGCAAAGTGCCGATATAAACAGAGGTGTGGACAATGGCAATGAAGACGAGCAGGGCGCAGGCGATCAGGGTATGATGTTCGGCTATGCCACAAACGAGACAGAGAACTACATGCCTGTCAGTCTGGATCTGGCACATCTAATCATGCGTACATTGGCCGATATCCGCAAGGAAGGCAAGGTCATGACCTATCTCCGTCCAGACGCCAAGAGTCAGGTGACGGTACAATACAGCGACGATGGCATTCCAGAGCGTATTGACACGATTGTGGTAAGCACCCAGCATGATGAGTTCGACGAAGATGGGAAAATGCTGGAAAAGATTAAAGATGACGTCATCAACATCCTCATTCCGCGCGTCAAACAGCAGATACACTCCCAGAAAGTACTCGACCTCTTCGGTTTTGATATCAAATACTACGTAAACCCCACTGGCAAGTTCGTCATTGGCGGACCTCATGGTGATACCGGTCTCACAGGTCGCAAGATTATTGTAGACACTTATGGTGGCAAGGGTGCTCATGGTGGTGGTGCCTTCTCAGGAAAAGATTCCTCGAAGGTAGACCGTAGTGCCGCTTATGCAGCCCGTCACATTGCAAAGAACATGGTTGCTGCAGGTGTCAGCGATGAGATGCTGGTACAAGTCAGTTACGCTATCGGCATAGCACAGCCCATGAATATTTACGTAAACACCTATGGTCGTAGCAAGGTAGGAATGACTGATGGCGAGATTGCCAAAAAGATTGAGCAACTCTTCGACTTGCGTCCTAAAGCCATTGAACGCACCTTGAAGCTACGCCAGCCAATGTATGTCGAGACTGCTGCCTACGGACACATGGGCCGTAAGTCAGAAGTGATAAAGAAAACTTTCACCAGCCACTATCATGAGACGAAGACCATCAATGTGGAACTATTTACCTGGGAAAAACTGGACCGTGTAGAGGACATTCGCAAAGCGTTCGGATTGTCATAACCCATGTTGACAAAAGATAGCATCTTAACAAGTGCACCAGCCACAGACTTCATTGCCGATACTGTGGTAAGACAGCCGGCAAAGCCACAGACCCCCTATCAGGTGCTGCAGCTATTGCCCAAGGATGCTACACCCGAGCAACAAGACTCAGCCATCCAATCGTGGTTCCAACCTGGAGAGATACACTACAGCGAGCAGCCTGACACACTCCACCTGCCAGGTCATGACAAAGGGCACAACCCTCGAGAGATCCATATTCCCGATTATAATAAGGAACGTTTTCTGGCAGACGACAGTCTCTACCATCCAGAGTTGGCGCATGAGCCCTATGGCATAGCAGGCGACCCCATTCCATACAACATAAGCAATGATAATGTCATCAGCTCGCTTCTTTTAGGTTGTTTCGTTATGACATTGCTAGCATTTGCCATTAGCAAGAACTTCGTTGTACAGCAAATAAAGGATTTCTTCTACATCCCCAGGCGCGAGGACATCAAAATCCCCACTTCCAGCGAACTCATTGCCCTATTTTACTTTGCCTTACAGACCTGCCTGCTTCTATCCATGGCCTATTTCTTCTACGTTAAGGCTCATGTGGCAGATACTTTTGTCTTTGCAGAAGAATATCTGTTTATCGGACTTCTTTTCATCATCACCCTTGGTTACACAATTCTGAAATATCCATTATATACTCTTGTAAACTACACGTTCTTCGTTGGAAAAAATAATGGACAATGGTTACACACCCTACTCTTGCTTTCTGCCGTTGAGGGAGCCTTATTGTTTCCTGCGGTTTTATTCCAGAGTTATTTTGATATACCACTCCAAAACACAGTATTCTATGCTGTATTTGTGCTCATTTTAGTTAAAATCCTCACTTTTTACAAGTGTTTTGTTATCTTTTTCAGAAAAAACGGGCTGTTTCTGCAGATAATTTTGTACTTTTGCACCCTCGAAATCATCCCTTTGCTCGCTCTTTGGGGTGGACTTGGAATAATAACCAATGCATTGACAATAAATTATTAGGACACTGATGATCAAAAAGATTCTGGTTTCACAACCTAAGCCAACTAGTGAGAAGTCGCCATATTTCGATATTGCGAACAGATTTGATGTGGAATTGATTTTCCGTCCATTCATCAAGGTTGAAGGCATTACTGCCAAGGAGTTCCGTGCACAGAAAGTGAACATTCTGGACTACACAGCCATCGTCTTCACTTCGCGTCACGCCATAGACCATTTCTTCAATATGGCTAAAGAGTTGCGCGTAACTATTCCTGAGGACATGAAGTATTTCTGTGTAACAGAGACCATCGCGCTCTATATTCAGAAATATGTGCAGTATCGCAAGCGTAAGGTTTTCTTTGGAGAAACGGGCAAGATTGACGATTTAGTGCCAACAATGGTGAAGCATAAGAACGAGAAATATCTCGTGCCGATGAGTGATGTGCACAACAACAGCCTGGAGGTACTTCTCGATTCCAAGAAATTACAGCATTGCGAGTGTGTGATGTATAAGACCGTTAGCAATGATTTCACACCTGAGGAGGTGAAAACCTTCGACTACGACATGCTTATTTTCTTCAGTCCCTCAGGTATTGAGTCGCTCATAAAGAATTTTCCAGATTTCAAACAGGATAAAATTGCCATCGCCACCTTTGGTCCCACGACGGCAAAAGCTGCTAAAGATGCCGGTCTGCGGCTTGACATCGAGGCGCCATCAGAGAAATACCCCTCAATGACAGGTGCCTTGCAGCATTTTCTGATTGAGAATCAGGAGTAATTATACATTATTATATATATAATGACGGGCATCGCGTCTCCGACCTTCAACAAGCGAGAGCGCATCGTCAGCAAAAAACTGATAGAAAAGCTCTTCAGTAAAGGCAGCAGTTTTTCCGTCTCTGCCTTTCCTCTGAGGATTGTGGTCCTGACGACAGCACGTGTGGCAGATGATATACCCGTACAGGTTTTGGTTAGCGTATCAAAACGGCACTTCAAACATGCGGTGGACCGTAATAGGGTCAAGCGCCAAGTGCGTGAGGCCTATCGTCACCACAAACAGATACTGACAGGAAAGGTGCAGCAAGGGCAAACGCTCGCTATTGCATTTATTTGGTTGGCTGATGAGCTCCATGAGAGTGCAACGGTGGAGAAGAGCGTAAGAAAACTATTGGGGAAAGTGGCTGAGAGACTATGAAGATCATCCGACTAATTGCCCTTTATGTTTCAAAGGCATTCTCATTCCTTCTATGCCTGCCCATCGTCTTCTACCAGACATGCATCTCACCATTCACGCCAGCTACGTGCCGATTTACGCCCACATGTAGTGAATATGCCAGGCAAGCACTTAAAAAACATGGTCCTATTAAGGGGCTCTGGCTAGCCATCTGGCGCATCCTGAGATGCAACCCCTGGGGCGGCTCCGGTTACGACCCGGTCCCCTAACCCCCTAGGAAAGCCTAGGAATGCCTAGGAATGCCTATAAATAATTTAAAAAAAGAGATATGAAGAATTTTGTTGAAGAACTGAAATGGCGCGGTATGCTGGCACAGATGATGCCTGGCACCGAGGAACTCCTCCAGAAGGAGATGGTTACGGCCTACTTGGGTACTGACCCTACTGCCGACTCCCTGCACATCGGACACTTGTGCGGCATTATGATGCTGCGTCACCTGCAGCGTTGTGGCCATAGACCTGTCATCCTCGTAGGTGGTGCTACGGGTATGATTGGCGACCCCTCAGGCAAAAGCCAGGAGCGCAACCTTCTCAACAACGAGACACTCTATCATAATCAAGAGTGCATCAAGAAGCAGGTGGCCAAGTTCCTCGACTTCGAGTCGAAGGATGCGAATGCGGCGCTGATGGTCAACAACTATGACTGGATGAAAGATTTTACTTTCCTCGATTTTGCACGTGAGGTAGGTAAGCATATTACTGTCAACTACATGATGGCCAAGGAGAGTGTTCAGCAGCGCCTGAATGGTACAGCCCGCGATGGTCTCTCGTTTACAGAGTTCACCTACCAGTTGTTGCAGGGATATGATTTCCTGTATCTCTACCAACACTATGGTGTGAAACTGCAATTAGGCGGTAACGACCAATGGGGTAACATGACCACAGGTACAGAACTCATTCGTCGTACACTTGGCAACGAGGTGGAGACCTTCGCGCTCACCTGTCCGCTCATCACCAAGAGTGACGGAAAGAAGTTCGGTAAGACCGAGAGCGGCAATATCTGGCTAGACCGCAACCGCACCACACCTTATCGTTTCTATCAGTTCTGGCTGAATGTGAGCGATGAAGATGCCGAGCGTTATATCAAGATATTCACCTCACTCGACAAAGAGACCATTGACGCCCTTGTCGAGGAGCACAAGCAGGATCCCGGTCGTCGCATCCTTCAGAAACGTCTGGCAGAAGAGGTAACCGTGATGGTTCACTCGAAAGAAGATCTTGAGATGGCCATCGAGGCTTCTAATATTCTCTTTGGCAAGTCAACAAAAGAGGCTCTTGAGAAACTCGACGAGCAGACCTTCCTCGACGTCTTCGATGGCGTGGAGAAGCATGAGATCTCTAAGGATCAGCTGGGACAGCCCGCAATAGAGCTGCTCACGACAGTCGCTCCTGTCTTCCCATCAAAGGGTGAAATGCGCAAGATGGTACAGGGTGGTGGTGTCAGCCTGAACAAGGAGAAACTCTCTGACCAGAATCGCGCCATCACGGCCGAAGATCTGATCGACGGCAAGTATTTGCTGGCTCAAAAAGGCAAAAAGAACTACTATTTGCTCATAGTCAAGTAAGATATGTTAGTGAAAATTTGGCGGAATGCTAAATTTTCACTAACTTTGCACCCGCAATTGGACGATGGTGTAATGGTAACACTACAGGTTTTGGTTCTGTCATTCCCGGTTCGAATCCGAGTCGTCCAACTACTAAAACAACTTCTAAAACAAAACAAATTATGGCAAATTTATTTTCACTCGAAGGAAAAAACGCTTGGATTACAGGCGCATCTTACGGAATTGGTTTCAACATCGCCAAGGCTTTTGTGGCTGCTGGCGCAAAAACCATCATCTTCAACGACATTAATGAAGCAGCTCTTCAGCGTGGTCTGGACAACTACAAGGAGGCTGGTATCAGCAACGTAAAGGGCTATGTCTGCGATGTCACAGACGAGAACGCCGTGAAGGCTCTCGTGGAAAAAATCCACGAGGAGGTTGGTCAGATTGACATTCTCGTCAACAATGCAGGTATCATCAAGCGCATCCCCATGCATGAGATGAAACGCGCAGAATTCCAGCAAGTCATTGACATCGACCTCGTAGGTCCGTTTATCTGCTCTTCGGCCGTTATCCCCGAGATGATGGAGCGTCGTGAGGGTAAGATCATCAATATCTGCTCGATGATGTCGGAACTGGGTCGTGAGACAGTCAGCGCCTACGCAGCTGCCAAAGGTGGTCTGAAGATGCTCACACGCAACATCTGCTCTGAGTATGGTGAGTACAACATCCAGTGCAATGGCATTGGCCCGGGTTACATTGCTACACCGCAGACGGCTCCTCTCCGTGAGAAGCAGCCCGATGGTAGCCGTCACCCGTTCGACAGTTTCATCTGCGCCAAGACACCTGCCGGTCGCTGGCTCGATCCTTCAGAGTTAGGTGGTCCCGCTGTCTTCCTCGCATCTCATGCTTCTGATGCGGTTAATGGTCATGTGCTTTATGTTGATGGCGGTATTCTTGCCTATATCGGCAAACAGCCTAAATAAACTGACACGAAAAAAGGGGTTCCAAATGGAGCCCCTTAATTTTTGTTTACAAAATGATGTTTAGATAGCGTCTGCAAGCTCAGCACCAGCCTTGAACTTAGCAATCTTCTTTGCAGCAATCTTAATCTTCTGCTTGGTAGCGGGGTTGATACCCTCACGAGCCGGGCGCTCGCTTACACTAAATGTACCAAAACCAACGAGCTGTACCTTGTCACCTGCCTTCAGAGCATCCTTAATAGCTGCTACTGTTGCGTCGAGAGCCTTCTTAGCGTCTACCTTTGAGAGACCAGCACCTGCTGCAATCTTCTCTACCAATTCTGTTTTGTTCATAATGTTGTTAATTTAAAAAATTATAGTAAAAGTTGAAATAATCATGAAATTCTTCGCAAATATAAAGGAAAGTTATTAAAAAAACAACAAAAAAACCGAAAAAATTGCTTTTTTCATAAAAAATAGTTGATAAAGCACCTATTTTAGCCTAAAAACGAGATATTTTTCGTAATTTTGCGCCCAAATAGTGCAAAAGAGCCATTGGGCTGAATCGTAAATTGTAAATCGTAAATTGTCAAATTGTAAATTGCAAACATGTTTCGCATACCCACCATTACAAAGAATCTGTTGATTATCAACTTCATTGCCTTCTTGGCTACGATAGTTCTTCAGATGCGTGGAATCGACCTCGCCGATATCGGTGGTCTTCACTTTTTCATGGCCAAGGATTTCCACTTCTACCAATTGGTTACCTATCTCTTTCTGCACGCCAATTTCATGCATATTCTGAGTAATATGTTCGGCTTATGGATGTTCGGTTGTGTAATTGAGAATGTGTGGGGTCCGAAGAAATTCCTTTTTTATTACATTTGTTGCGGAATAGGCGCGGGCTTATGTCAAGAAATTGCCCAGTTTGTATCGTTTTACCTGACCATCAACGAACAGGACCCGAGCATTGGCATAGCAGAACTCTTCGTGGTTGGCCAGCAGCTCAGCCAGCAATTGAACACATGGACTACCATTGGAGCCTCAGGTGCCGTTTACGCCGTGATCCTCGCCTTTGGCATGTCGTTCCCCAATGAGCGTTTGTTCATTATACCTTTCCCCTTCCCCATCAAGGCCAAGTGGTTTGTATTGGGATATGTGGCCATTGAGTTCTATTCGTCCATCACAGCTGCAGGCGACGGCGTGGCCCATACGGCTCACCTGGGCGGTATGCTGTTCGGATTCCTGATGATACGCTACTGGAACCGTCATCCCGACGCCAATTTCAACCGCAGCCGGGGACGCGAGTTCTTCGAGGGACTAAAGCGCAATTTCGACCAGCGCCAGCAACAGAAGGGCACCAATTCCAATATGCACGCTGAACGGGGAGGCTCGAAACAAGACGACATGGAATACAATGCCCGCAAGCGAAAGAATCAGGAGGAGATTGACGCTATCCTCGATAAAATCCGCAAGAGTGGATACGACAGCCTGACCAAGGAAGAGAAACAAAAGCTTTTTGAGGCTAGTAAGCAATGATCAAGCAAATCAAGTCTTTTGTTGTCAATCTGATAGCTGGTGCCAATATCGCCACCATCCTGTTGATGCTTCTGGCCGGCTATTCCGACAGGCTTAATCCTGAACAGCACCCCATCCTTTCAGTCTTGGGCATGACTTTTCCGATATTCCTGCTGGTCAATATGCTGTTTCTCTTTTTCTGGCTTACAGTCAAATGGAAGAAGGCATGGATACCTATCCTTGGCTTTGCTGCCGCTTACGTGCCCATTACTATATTCATGCCACTCAACATGCGTCAGGAGGTACCCGAGGGCACCATCAAACTCATCTCGTATAATGTATGTACTTACGGAGGCAACTATAAATACGACCACGGGTTCGACACCGTCTTCAGCTATCTGGAGCGACAGAATGCCGATATCGTCTGTCTGCAAGAGGATGTCGACACCTGGCGAAGGTTCGTCTTCCAGAGATATCAGAAAATCTACCCTTACAACGACACCACTATCCTTCACCAGAATTCTCTGACTTTCAACGGTGTGGGCATTCACACGCGATTCCCTATCATCCGTAAGGAGCGCATCTGGTATCCTTCCAACACCAATGGTACTGTGGCATATTACTTAAACACAGGCAAGGATACTTTGTTGGTTATTAACAACCATTTGGAGGGCACGCACCTCTCAGATGTCGAGCGTGACAAGTACCAGCGACTGCTACGAGGCAAGATGGAGCGCGATACAGCTAAGGCTGAATCGATGTTCCTGATAGAGAAACTAGGCTACAACAATGCCCGTCGCGCCCCTCAGGCTGAGGCCGTACATCGCTATATTGAAGCCCACAGCCAATACCCCATCATCGTATGCGGCGATTTCAACGACACCCCTATCTCCTACTCACGACGCACTATCGCACAAGGACTCACAGATTGTTTCCAGACAACGGGCAGAGGTCTTGGTTTGTCATATAATCAGAAAGGATTTTATTTCAGGATTGACTACATCCTATGCTCGCCAGATCTTCAACCATTCAATTGTGAGATTGATGATGAAATGGACGCCAGCGACCATTATCCCATCCTCTGCCACATAAAAATGAAGGAAAAACCTTAAAAAAAGTGTGTTTTTTGACGAGAAATTTTTCCACGTGCAAAAAAATGTCTATATTTGCACGCTCAAATATACGCGAACAGAATATAATAATAACAAATAATATTAAAAATCAAAATGCAAAACAAAGGAATTGTTAAATTTATTGCAGTGCTTCTGATTCTTGTGTGCTGCTTCTACCTTTCCTTCTCATT